>PVBE011551306.1_pt1 | contig 33752 bp, 29 predicted proteins | sample 1631181 | NCBI WGS metagenome assembly PVBE01 (sample SAMN08397723, study PRJNA350692) | Marine metagenome, whole genome shotgun sequencing project. | isolation source: water | place: Pacific Ocean | collected 2012-04
CTCCCGTCGCCAGGCTCGCCCTTGAAATCACAGGCGTTGTCGCTCGTCGGTTACATAGCACCACTATGCGCCCTCCTCGCTCCTAGCCTGTGATTCCAATTACTTCGCCTGGCTCGGTCCGTTTTAGTCGTTCGGTGCTCTAGCTAGCTAGAAGCTGCCTCGCAGCATGATCGACCCCGGCCCGACGAGCACGCGGGTCGACGCCGGCGCCGGGGCGACGTCGCTGCCCGCCGGTTGCGCGGCCTCGCGGTTGCGCCGGTAGTCCCAGTAGGCCATGAAGCCCGAGGTCAGCAGGGCGCCGGCGCCGATGCCGAAGAGGATGTTGGCCGCCAGGGCGTCCCGCTGGCCGGTCTCGCGCAGCTCCTCCATACGCTTGAGCTCGTCGATCGTGTCGCCCTTGAGGTCGTCCATATCATTCTGCGCCGACCACATGTGGGAGCCGAACGCCACGCCGCCGCCCATGGCCGCCACCCCCACGCCGAAGACCAGCCAGGTGGGCCAGCGCACCGCCGCGAAGAAGGTGGGCGCCTTCTTGCCCTGAGGCGAGGGGATCATCTCGATGTTGACCCGGGTCATGCGCCCAGGCGCCACCACCACATCGCCGCGCCAGCTGAGGTAGCCGTCCAGCCGGGCGAGGATGACGTAGGTCATCGGCTCCAGGTCCCGCAGCTCCAGGGGCAGCGCGCCCCGCGCCTGGCCGTTGATCGTGATCTCCACGTAGGGCTGGTTGGACGTGATGGCCAGCCCACCGGTCTTGTCCGAGGGCGTCGTCACCGGCGCCTTGACGCCGAACAGCGAGCGCACCGCGCCAAGCAGGGCGGCCTTGCGCACCATGGGATCCAGGGGCAGCACGGCGTCCGTGGAGCCGGCCAACTTGTTGGCGCCGACGTCGAACCAGCGCAGCTGCAGCCGGGCCGCGTTACCGGTCTGGCTCACCTTGCCCAGCACCAGCCCGCCGGCCTTGATGCTCTGGCCCATCTTGGCCAGGCACTCGACGTCGTTTTCGTCGCCCACGCACCCCACGGCCATCTTCATGTCGTCCAGCCCGAGGCTGGAAGGCGACACCTTGCGCCCCACCTCGGACATGGCGTCGGCCAGCTCCTTGTCCAGGGTCTTGATCGTGCACTGGCCCTGGAGCGGCAGCATGATCAGGGGCCCGCCCTTTTTGGCCTGGCCCAGGGCCGCGGGGCTGGCCAGCAACAGGGCCAGAGATGTGATGACGACGTGTCTCATGGCGTGCATATCTTGACCGAGTCGAACTGCGCAGAGGCCCCGGCGGTGAACAGCGCCATGCCCCCGGAGGCGAGCGAGGAGTCCTTGAGCGTGGTCTCCACTGAAGTGATCTGATCCGGTAGCACGAGCTGGCAGACCAGGCTGGTGGCGTCCACCTGGAACTTGATCAGGTAAGGCTGGTTGAGCTGCACGCCCTTGCTGATCTTCTGACCGGGCGGGTCGCTGATGTTGCTCGGGTCGGTGTGGAGGTTGAGCACGCCCTTGCTCAGGTCCGAGCCCGCGGTCTCGCCGATGACCAGACGCTTATTTTTGATGTCCACGGCGCAGTAGTAGCCGTCGCCGTTGCCCGGCGCCAGCTTGCCGGTGCGCAGGATCACCCCCGCCAGGGACACGCCGTTGGCCGGCAAGGTGAGCTTGTCTTCGCCCTGGCCCCGCAGGCGCAGCTTCACCGTGGCGAAGGCGTTGGTCAGCCCGGTGAACACGCTGTGGGCCGCCCGGCGCACGCCGTTTTTGGAGTGCTGGACGTAGACCCCGGCCACCAGCGACCAGTCGCTGGCCTGGTCCACCGGGGTGAAGGGCACCGGCGCCGAGAAGCTGGTGATGTCCACCGAGGTGCGCTTGAACGAGCCGTTGGTCGGGGCGCAGTCGCAGGCGTCGCCTATCTGGTCCTGGTCCGCGTCAGCCTGGGACGGGTTGTAGGTGGCGGGGCAGTTGTCCGTGGTGTTGGCCACGCCGTCGCCGTCCTTGTCCAGCTTCTTGTTGATGTCCGGCTTCGGCAGGTCGAGGACGGCCAGGGCGTCGGTGCCGGCGTCCGGGCAGTTGCCCAGGGGGATGCAATACCCCTGGCAGCAAGAGAAGCCGGTGTTGCACTTGGAGCGAGTGGTGCACTCTCGATCCTCCAGCCGGCCGGCGTTGAACTTGCAGCCGGCGAGCAGGACAGAGAGGAGCAGAATTGTCAGCGTTTTCATCAGCGTAGCTAAACGCTAACACCGGGGCCCGCGGTGGTCAATTTAGAGTGTGGTTCCCCCTACATCCGGATCAGGACCTCGCCGCTGCCGATGCCGCCGCCCACGCAGCGGCTGGTCAGGCCCACCTGCTTGTCCCGCCGCCGCAGCTGATGGACCATGTCCACCACCTGGCGGGCGCCGGTGCAGCCCACCGGGTGGCCCAGCGAGATGCCGCTGCCCCACTGGTTGGTCTTCTCCACCTCCAGCCCCTCGATGTCGTGGAACGCGCCGCCGAGCACCGCGGCGAAGGCCTCGTTGATCTCGAAGAAGTCCACCTCGCCCACCTCCATGGCCACCTTCTGCAGCAGCGGCGGGATGACCTTGAACGCGCCCTCGCCCATGAGCTCCCGCCGCACGCCGACGTTGTGGTAGCCGCGTAGCTCGGCCAGGGGCTCGAGCCCCAGCTCGCCGGCCCGCTCCTCGGTGGTCAGCAACAACGCCGCGGCGCCGTCGTTGAGGGTGCTGGCGTTGGCCGAGGTGATGGTGCCGCCGTCCGGCTTGAAGTAGGGCCGGGCCTTGTTCAGCTTCTCCAGGGTGATCGGCTTGGGGCCCTCGTCCCTGGCGATGACCACGGGCTCGCCCCTGCGCTGGGGGATCTCCACCGGCACCACGTAGTCGGCGAACATTCCGTCTTCCCAGGCCTTCAGCGCGTTCTGGTGGCTGCGCACGGCGATCTCGTCCTGCTCCTGGCGGGTCACCTCGTATTTTTCGGCCAGCCGCTCGGTGAGCAGCCCCATCAGCTCGCCCTTTTTGCCCACGTTGACGTCGGTCAGGGCGCCGAAGAGGCCGTCCACCAATTTCATGTCGCCGTAGAGCTGCCCCTTGAGCCGGCCCGCGTAGAGGTAGCGCGCCACGTTGCTCATGGACTCCACGCCGCCGGCGATGCCCACGCCGATCTCGCCCAGGATCAGTCGCCGGGCGATGCTGTGGATCGCCGCGCCGCCGGAGGCGCAGTTTTCGTGGAACGTGGTCCCCGGGGAGGTGTGCGGCACGCCGGCGAACTCGGCCGCGCTCTTGGCCAGGTTCGGCGAGCGTGGGTCCTGCATCACCCAGCCCATGCAGGTGTACTCCACCAGCTTCGGGTCCAGGCCGGTCTGCTCCAGCAGGGCCTTGATGATGTGGGTGGCCATGGGGCGCGGCAGCACGGGCGCGAGCCCGCCGCCGATGGCTCCGATGGGGGTGCGCACGGCTCCGACGATGACGACCTTCGAGTTGCTCATATTTGCTTACCTTCCTTTCGTTTTTGGGCAGGCGGACTATTGCGCGCCTTGAATGTGCTTTGAAGGTCCCCCGAGGGTTCGCGTGAATTGCATCAACCCGGCCAACGTATATATAGTTGTGACCGCAACGCCAACACTGCCCCGAGGTGCACCCATGCGTCTGTCCCTGACCCTGTTCGTGCTGGCCCTGATGGCCCCGGCCGCGGCCTCCGCGGCGCCCTGCGATCGGCTCAACGCCGCCCAGAAGAAGATCGCCCTGAAGATCTTCGCCGCCACGTACCCCTACGACTGCTGCGACGAGACCCTGGACCGCTGCCTGCGGCAGAAGAAGGTCTGCAAGCTGGCCCGCCGCCTGCGGGACGACGTCTGCCGCCGCCTGGGCCGCAACCAGGCCGCGGCCAAGATCAAGGACGCCCTGGCCCGGCGCGCCCGCAGCATGACCGCTGTGGGTAAAAAGCTCGCCGCCGATCTGTCGCTGGGCAAGCCGGCCGGCGCGGCCAACGCCCCGGTGGCCGTGGTGCTCTACGCCTGCGCCCGCTGCCCCTTTTGCAGCAAGGTGGTGCCCGACCTGTACCGCAAGGTGACCAGCGGCGGCCTCAAGGGCAAGGTCAAGCTCCACTTCCGCTCCTTCCCCATCCGCAGCCACGCCGGGGCCAAGGAGGGCGGCATGGCCTTCGTCGCGGCGCAGAAGCTGGGCAAGGGCTGGCCCTTCATCATCAAGCTCTACGCCGAGTTTGGCAGCTTCTCCAAAGACAAGCTGCCGGCCTGGGCCGCGGCGGTGGGCATGGACCGGGCTGCCTTCGTCAAGGAGATGAAGTCCAGGGCCAACGTCAAGCTGCTGGTGGCCAGCAAAAAGGAGGGCCTGCGCAACAAGGTCAAGGCCACGCCGACCCTGTTTATCAACGGCCGCCGCTATTACGGCGACCTCGACCCCGAGACCCTGCTCGACGTGCTGGACGAGGAGGCCGACCGCCTGGCCAAGAGGCGTTATGCCGGAAAGGCTGGCGGCGGGGACATCTTCAAGTAGGATCTCTCCATGAGCAAGGACGACCCACCCTGCGGCATCTACCGCACCACCAAGCCCATCGGCGACTCCATCTCCGCCGGCACCCTGGTCTTCTACCACAACCACGGCGACCCCGGGCCCGGGATCTACACCGTGCACCGCTGGCAGAACAACAAGGCCACCTTCCACGAACAGGGCACCACCGTGCCCGACGAGGGCTACGCCCGCACCCTGGAGCCCCTGCCTCCCGAGGGGTACTACCGCGTGGCCGAGCCCTTCTACTGCTGCGAAAAGAAGTGCCAGCTCTACGAGCAGGACGTGCTGGTCCAGCTCGGCTACAACGGCGACGCCGAGGCGCTGCTCTTCATACCGGAGCTGGTAAACGGCCTGCTGGTCGTGCCTGACGAGGGGAAGTTCGTGGAGGAGTGGCAGCTCGGGGCCCTGGCCCCGCTCAAGGTGGCCGAGGGCGATCCGCCCGATCCGATGCTGAACTGAGGGAGGCGTCTGGCCTGGCCCCGGCCGCCGAGCGGCCAGGATTGAAATGTAGGGTGGGCGCAATCCAAGGCTTATCCGACGGGCACTTTTGCTGGCCGTGGTTTATGGACGGACACTGGTTCGGGTGAAAATGGCCAGTTTCTGGACGAGCGCGCGTCCGGGCCGTGCCACGCGGCCGTGCTGCTGGGTAGGCGCGCGATGGTTGTGCTGGCTCTGCAGGCTCAGGACGTATCGGGCGTTGGGGCAGGCTGGCTGACAAGGGGAGTGTGCTGGCCGTGGTTTATGGACGGACACCCACCAGTGTGCGTTGATCACCTGGGAACGAAGTATGGATACACCCGGGCGCCAGCACCTCCAGAAGCGGCTAATCCCAATGCCAATCGGTTAGTCGGCAATTGATCAGAAGCGTTCAACAATCCTGCCCGCTTTTCGGCTTTTCATTATCACCTGAGAGGATGGCGTCGAATCATGCGCTGACGTAGGCGTGGGTGGCGCCCCGCGACGGGCACTTGCCAATACTCTGGAAACTCAAGGCGGATGGACGGGGAGCCTTATCCGGCTGGCCTGGACTGGCCTTACTTCTTGCGGCGAATCCGCAGCAGCGCCATGACCAGCGCCAGGCCGAACAGCAGCAGCGCGCCGTTGTTGCCCGAGCGCGGCGCCCGCTGCATGTCGCAGGAGCAGCCCTCGTCGTCGCCACCGTCGGTGCCGGTGCCCTGGTCGGGCGTGATGGGCGGGGCCTGGTCCGGCGTGCCCTGGTCGGGCGCGGCGCCCTGGGAGTCGGGCTCCACCGGCGGCGCACCGTCAGACTCGGGCTGGGACTGGTCGGGCTCGATGAACTGGTCCGCCGGCGGCGGGGTCGGCAGGTCTGCCGGCGGCCCGGCGTCGGGCAGCACCACGCCGGTGTCGGGCAGCTGGGCCACCTTGTACACCGCGTTGTAGGTGGCAGGCCAGCTCCCCCCGGGCCTCGTCCGACGATCCGCCGCCAGCGTTGAACCGGGACCACGCCTCCGTGGCCACGACCTCGTTCTGCTCGTCGAGCACGAGCCACTCCCGCGTCTCCTGGTCCGCCAGGGACAGCTCATCGTCATACTGCCGCCGGGAGGTACTGTCACACAGCACGAGGTGCGCCTCGTCCAGGGCGCGGTTGATGTCGACCAGGTAGCCCTGCTCCGGCCCCCGCCGGGCAATTCGGGAGGGTTTGTACGCCGCCTTGCGATCGACGTAGGCGCCCTGAATCGTCACCGTGTCGGCGTCGTGTGGGATCCCCAGCAGGCCATAGTGGTCACATCCCTCCAGGCCGAGGAACGTCTCCCTGACCAGCCGGCGGAACCCCGTGTCGTCCGCGCCGTCGTTCGTGACGAGGGCCGGCGAGTCATCGGCCGGCAGGGCGGGTACCTCCACCGAGGTGGCTCGCCGCGCCAGCCGGCCCAGGTCGAGGGGATCCGGACTGGGCGCCTCGATGGCCGCGGGGCGCTCCACACGGGCACGCCGCGCCATGTCGCACTGCATCAACAGGTGCAGCTGCTCCACGGTCTCGTACAGCCCCCCCATCTGCAGCAGCTCGGCCAGGGTGCGCCCCTCCTCGATGGCCCGGATCCGCGCGCCGCTGAACACGTCGACGAAGTGGTCTCTCAGCCGACGCCACCGCGGCTGCAGCTCCAGCCGGTGGTGCTCGGCGTCGGCGCCCAGCTCGGCCAGCGCCTGCTCCAGGTTCATGTACCGCGGAAGGTACTCCAGCAGCATCTTCACCGGGTCGACAATGTGCCGTTGGGCGCAGCCCTGCAAGTCCGCCTCGCCGTAGGTCCAGGTCCCCGTGGACCAGCAGAGGCAGTGCTCTATCTTGCGGCGCACCTGCTGCGCGAGGAACTCCAGGACCTCGTCCTCCTCCATCAGGCCGAGGTGGACCAGGGCCTCGCCGTACATGCCGCCGCTGTCGGTCATGTGGCGCACAGTCCTGAAGTGCTGCTCCTTGTCGATGCGCCCGACGTTGACCAGGATCTGGCCCAGGGTCTCGGCGCGGACGCCTGACTCCACGAAGGCGGGCACCCCCTCCCTGAGGTGGACGCGCTTTCGCACCTGGTCCCGGCGGAGGTCCAGGTACCCCGTGACCCGCGCCTCGAGGACGTCCATCAGCACCGCCGCCAGCGGGCGCTCCGACAGCGATCCCTGCGCCAGCGGCCTGGGCTCCCCGACCCGTTGGACGGTGCGCGACCTGCGGTGCGCACGGCGCTGTCCATGTCGGGCGGCCCCGGGCCGGGCGCGCCCTGCCTTCTTCGCCGCGCGTTCCTTCGGCGCAGGGGATTCTCGCCGTGGCGCCGGCGGCTCCTTGGCCTGCTCATCGGTCGAGGGGCGCAGGAGCCGTGCCACGATCCCGACCAGGCGGCGGGTGGAGACCGGCTTACGCAAAAGGGTGACGCTGAACTTGGTCTGCAGCTCCTCCAGCACGCCGTCTTCCTGGTACAGGCCCGTGGTCACGATGACGGGCGGCGGCGCCACGCCTTCTTCATTCCATAGCGCGTCCAGCAACTCGAAACCGGTCATGCAGGGCATCAACAGGTCAGTGATGATCAGCTGCGGGCGGTGTTGGCGGTACAGCTTCAGGCCGCCTCGCCCGTCCCCCGCCTCCAGGACGCGGAGCCCCAGGTTGCGCAGGACCGGGGCCCCCTCCAGCGTCGATCGGACCAGGTGAACCTGCTGGGCGCTGTCATCGATGACGAGGATAGTGTTGGAACTCATGCGTCTAGGCCCTCCCTTGCCGTGCTCCCTCAACCACCAGGAGCAGCATCTTTCCCAAACGGGTTCTCATATTGCCACCGCGTCGGCGGCCGGGTCAACGTACAAGGCCGCCGAGCGACCTGATATTGCATAATACATACGACGGGATAGGGGAATCCCTGGCTTGCCGTCCTGGGCCTCCCGCCTGGCGAGATACCGGCCGGAGCTACTTGAGGTAGATCTCGCCTGCGAGGACCAGCTTCTTTTTCAGGCTCACGCCGGGGATCTTGATGATCAGCTTGGTCTTCTTGCCGTAGTAGCAGCCGCCGAGGTTGTTCTGGGTCATCTTGTGGCTCAGGTCCAGCCGCTTTTTCTTGCCCTTGCCCATGTACTTGAGCACCGGCGAGAACCTGTACTTCTTGCCCTTGACGATGGTCTTGAGGTGACCCTTCTGGGACTTGGGCGCCTTGAGCACCTTGGCCAAAAAGACGCACTCGGGGAAGCTGGAGTCGTCCAGGGCGACGACCTTGACGATGGCCATGTCCTTGGTCATCTTCTTGAACTTCTTTTTGGCCCTCAGCGAGGTGCTGCCATCGGAGTCGTCCACGGCCAGGGCGTCGGCCCCGCCGGCGAAGGGGTCGTCGTCGGCCCGCGCCGAGTGACCCAGCATCAGGCCGAGGCCGCAGACGGCGATCAGTGCTGCTGTGCGCTTCATTTGTTGTTCTCCTTTTTCTGTTTGATGACTCTCGGCTGCTTGCAGGTCAACCAGCCGTACATGAATGCCTTGAGGGTCCGGCCCTGGACGGCGCCCACCATCCAGACCTTGCACCCGTCGCGCTTCTTGAGCTTGCGCAGAAACGAGCGGGACGCCTTGATCAGCAGGCTGTCGCTCTTGCGCACCAGCAGGTAGCTCCCCTTGGCCACGCGTCGCAGCCGCCCCACCACCGGTTTCTGGCCGCCGGCGTCCTGGATCTCGTAGCGCGCCACCTTGAGCGTGGGGAAGACCTCTTTTTTGGCGCTGGGCGTCCCCCACACGGTGAGGGTGTGGCCGTGCACGCGCAGCAGCTCGTCCTGCAGCGCGCCGATCATCAGCCAGCGCTTGCCCTTGGCGTCGGTGATCTGGGGCTCGCCGCCGCGCAGGCCGCGCACCACCACCACCTTGCCGGTGATGGTCACCTCGTGCACCTTGGGCTGCTTCTGGCGAGGACCGGCCGCGGCCGGGGAGGCGAGGACCAGCAGCAGGCTGGCCCCCAGCAGGGTGATGGCTCGGGCTCGTGTCATGGTTGCCTCCTAAACGTATGTCTTCGACGCGGTGAGCGTCATGCTGGCACGAGCGGGGCAGGGCGGGGATCGGCCCCACCTGGCCCAAAGCGCTACTTGATCTTCACCACCGCGAAGCGAAAGTCCTTGGCCTTGGTCGTGACCTTGACGGTCAGCTTGCCCTTTTTCTTCAGCAGAAAGAGCTTGGCCGAGCTGTTGGCCACCGACTCGCTGGCGTCGGTGGTCAGGTCCTCGTAGTTGGGTCCGTCCAGCTTCACCGACTGGCCGTCGGCGTCCTTGCGGGTGCCGCGCACCTTGAGGCCGATCTTGCGGCCCGTCACCGGGTCGTCCACCAGCGCCATGTACCTGTGCGCCTTGTAGCTGGTGACCCCGCGCCCGTCCAGGGCCACGGCCGCCACCCAGGTGTCGAAGGCCGACTTGTAGCTGGCGCCGAAGGCCTCGCTGACGGCGGCCACGCCCTGCTTGCTCGTGGTGTGCAGCCTCTTGAGGAAGGCCGCGCCGCCCTTGTCGGTGATGCCGCCGCCCGACGTGTAGCTGACGCCGCCCTTCTGCTCGAAGAGGTAGCGCACGAACATGTAGGCCATGGCCCGCTGGGTCAGCTCGTCATCCGACGGGCTGTAGAAGACGGCCGCGTCGCCGAAGTCGGGGAAGGCCTTCTCGGACAGCAGGCTGACGTTCTCCCCGTCGAAGCCGCAGGCGCCCTCGGCGAAGTGGGACTGGCCCTCGTCCAGCCAGAGGACCTCGAGGGCGCCGCTGCCGCCGGCGACCTTGGGCTTGTAGACCTTGGAGGCGTAGCCGAGCAGGTGCTGAAACTCGTGGGCCATGATGGTGTTGATGTCCACCATCTTCTTGGTCTCGGCGCTGTTGAGGTAGAGGATGTCGGCCTTGTTGGACGAGGCGCCGGTGGTGAAGTCCACGGCGTTGAAGAAGCCGACGGCCTTCTTTTTGTCCGCGGTGCGCTTGGTCAGCACCAGCCAGACGAGCCCGTCGCCGTTGCGGTCGGAGGCGAGCACGCTGCCGCCCGACTTGAGCTTCGGGTTGCCGAACAGCGCCACGTCCCGCACGTAGACCGTCTCCTCGAAGGTCTTGAGGATCGACGACAGGGCGCTGGCAGACACGGTGTCGTCCTTGTCCACCAGGATGGCCGCCACCTTGCCCTTCTTCTTCACCACGGCGGTGATGGTGTCCACCTTGGCGAACTCCTTGACCTTGATCGTCACCGACGACGAGCAGGTCCCCGCGGCGCAGACCTCGCCGGACTTGCAGCCAGACGACAGGGTGCAGCTACCGTTCTTGGCGTGCTGGGTCATGCCGTGGGGCATGGTGTAGGCGCGCTCGGCCTGCAGCCGGGTCCAGCGCTCCACGTCCAGCCGGTTACGCCAGCGGGACCATAGCGCCGGGTTGCGCTGCCGCAGCGGCACGCGCACCTTCTTGGTCAGCTGCCCCGTGACGCTGGTGGTCTTGCCCGAGCCGGTGACCGTGATCTCGAAGTCGATGGAGTCGGCCGCGGTGGAGGACACGGAGTAAGGGATGACCATGAACTGGCCCTCGGCGGTGGCCTCCACCTCGGCCGACTCACCGGCGTTCTTGGTGACCAGCTCGCCGCTGGGCGGCGGGCCCGAGTCGGGCAGGGGATCGGGGCCGCCGTCGTTTCCGTCACCGTCGAGCAGTTCGCAGCCCGCGCCGGCTGCCGCGAGGCTCAGGGCCAGTAACAGTCCAAGAAAGCGTTTCATGGCTCACTCCTTTTACGGCCACCGGGGCCGAGCGTCTGGATTTTTCAGCTTCATCCTGGAGCCTCCGCCGGGGGCGGGGTCCGAAATATAAGTAATAAAGAATGAAGCTCAGCGGAGCGCAAAGTCAAGCCTCGGCGGTTCGCGCGGGGCCTGGACGCAAGCGGATTCTTTCCCTGGCGGTGCATGCTGTGGCATGACGGTGCCCTTGTCCGCTATATTCATTCCTTCGACGAAGGACCACCCGTTGGCCGAAGAGAGCCGAAGATCTGCGCCGCGCACGGCGCTGCGGTGGCTGGGCAAGACCCTGGCCGCCGCGGGCGTGGTGCTGCTCGCGCTGGTGGTGGGCGTGGTCTGCTTCGTGCTGTTCCCGCCGGCGGACCTGCTGCGGCGAGGGGCGCTGCCCCTGGTGCGCGGGGCCCTCAACCACCAGCGCCTGCATATCGGGCACCTGGCGCTGCGCCCCCTGGAGGGCCTGGAGCTGAAGGGGCTGTGGCTGGGGGCGCCGGCGGGCTACGAGCGGCCGCTGCTGGACGTGCGCCGCATCGTCATACGCTGGGACCTGTCCGGCATCCTCGACCAGCGGATCCGGGTGCTGCAGCTCCAGGTGGAGCGGCCGCTGCTGCGGCTGGAGAAGCGCAAGGGCAAGCTCAGCTGGGTGGCGTTTTTGGACAACATGCCCAAATCCGAGGACAAGCCACCCGAGGAGCCGGGCGAGCCGACGAAGATCCAGGTCCTGCTGGACCGCGTGTCCATCATCGGCCTCGGCGCGGCGGTGGACGACGGCCAGCGCCAGATCGCGCTGGATAGCCTGCACGTGGCCCTGCACGGGCTGTGGAGCGCAACGAAGAGCGACCTGCACCTGGCCCTGAGGCTGGAGCCGCGCACGCCGGGCAAACACAACCTGGCCCTGGCCCAGCAGGCCGCCCCTGTTGTGGCGGCGGACCTGGCCACGACCCTGGACCTGGACCTGCGGGTGCAGCAGGTGCACGCGCCCCGGGGCAGCGTGGACCTGTCCCTCGCGGTCGGGTCGCGGCGCCTGAAGGCCCCGTGGAAGCTCGCCCCGGTGAAGCTCGGCCTGGCCATCTCGGCCACCGGAGACCTGCCCAAAGAGGAGGCCCGGGTGCAGCGCATGGAGCTGACCTTTAATGGCGACGAGCTGCTGCGCCTGCGGGGGGCGCTCACCGGGCTGGCCAGCTCCCGGGATCTCGACGTGCTGCTCACGCGCCTGCACCTGCCCCTGGACCGGCTGGCGCCCTACGCCCGGGCCTTCGTCCAGGGGGTGGACTTTGGCGGCACCCTGGAGGTCAAGGGGCTCCGGGCGGCCGGCTCCCTGGCCAGCCTGTCCAAACGCCTGCCCAGGCTCAGCGGGGTGGTCTCGGCCAAAAAGATATGGGCCGACGTGACCACGGACCCGAAGAAGAAGCCGATGAAGATCAAGGATCTCGACCTGCGCCTCCACCTGGCCAGCGCGGGCCCCGGGGAAAAGACCGCCGCCACGCACCGCCAGCTGCGGGCCCTGCTGCCGGCCCTGGACGCGCTGCCCTCGCCGGGGGAGGAGGAGGGGGTAAAGGGGAAGGGCAAGGAAGGGCAAGGGCAGGGGCAGGGGCAAGGGCCAGGACAGCGGCTGCCCGTGGGCCTCAAGGGCTGGATCACCCTCGGCTCCTTCACCGGCTTCGGCGCCCGGCTGGGGGGGCTGGACCTGCGCCTGGCCGCTGGCGCCCGGCTGGACGGCTTCAAGCCCCTGGACGCGGCCGCCCGGGTGCGCCTGTGGGTGCCGCGGGTCAGCTACCGCTCCCGAGCCACGGGGCGCGTCACCACCTCCCTGCGGACGATCCTCGACGCCAGCGGCGATCTGCGCTCCGGCGAGGTCTCGCTGGATCGCCTGGCCCTGGCCGCGGCCAACCGCCTGGTCCGGTTGCACGCCTCGGGCCAGGCCAAGGGTTGGGGCAAGGACGAGCTGGCGGCCAACGTGCGGCTGGCCCCCGTGGACCTGGCCCGGCTGTGGGCCTGGCTGCCGGCCAAGCTCAAAGCGCCCATGCCGACGCTCAAGCTCAGGGGCAAGCTCGGCCTGAACCTGCGGGCCGCCGGGCGCCTGCCGGCCAGCGGCACACCGCCTCTGCGCACGCCGGTGAAGGTTGACGCCCGCCTGAGCCTCAACGGGGTGGCCATCAGCGACCGCAAGCTCAAGCTCGGCCTGGTGGGGCTGTCCGGCGCCCTGGAGATCAAGGGCCGTCCCACGGACCTGCGCCTCGCCACGCGGCGGCTGTGCCTGGCCGCCTTCAACAAGCCGGACCAGCAACTCTCGGTGCTCGGCATCACCCTGCCGCTGACCGCGCGCATCACCCCCCGCGGCCTCACCGCCCGCGTCGGGTTGAAGACGAACCAGGTGGAGATGAAGAAGATCAGGCTGGCCACCCGAGGCCTGCACCTCAAGCTGAACCTGCGGTCCGCCCTGCCGGTGCACCGGCTGATCCTCGGCCGCAGCGGGCGCCTGGGCAAGACACGCCTGGAGCTGGCCACCGGCTTCGACAGCTTCCGCATGAACGCCCCGCAAAACCGCATCGCCGTGGGCAAGGAGCGGACCCGCATCCACGTGGACTACGCGCCAGGAAGCGACACCGTGCTGGACTTCGCCACCAACATCTCCTCCTTCAGGCACGCCAAGCAGCGCATCGCCGTGCGCGGCATCACCATGACCTTCAAGGACCGCTCGGCGGGCCTCGGCGCCGTGGTGCTGCCGAAGCCGAAGCTGCGGCTGTGGGGCCTGGACGCCCGCCACAGCCTGACCCTCGGGATCAAGCACCTGGACTACGGCGCCCTGGGCCTCAAGGTCAGCAACGTGGCCCTGGAGCAGAAGGGCAGCGGCAAAAACTTTCGCCTGCACAAGGACGGCCGCGTGGACCTGGACCACGTGTGGGCCAAGATCGGCCTGGGCGTGGGCAGCATCAGCTACCGCGGCCTGATCAAGCGCCCCCTGCGCAACAACCGCGTGGAGCTCGACCTGTCGGCCACCGGGCTCAACCCGATCCCCTCCTCTTTCAAGCTGCGGCGCCTCAAGGTGAGCCTGCCGAGCCGCGGGCTGCGCCTGTCGGGCCAGGGGCGCGCGGGCCGCGTCTTCCCCTTCTCGGCCACCAACCTGCCCGACTTCGACGTCACCGTCTCGGCCGGCGTGAAGAACCCCCGGGGCGGCCGGGGCAAGGCCACCTTCCTCTGGCCCAACATCCACGGCTCGGGCTCCGCCGGGGTCAGCGCCCGGCTGCGCCGCACGGCCCGGGACCGGGTGCGGCTGGGCGGCCGCCTGCGGGCCAGCGCCTTCAACCTCTGGACCGAAAAGAAGGGGCCGTCGCCGTCGCGGCTGCACCTGGCCGACATCGACGCCAACGTGCCCGTGGCCCAGGAGGTTGTGCTCCTCGGCGGCCGCGGCTGGGCCCTGCCTAAACTCAAACCGAAGAAGCTGATCAGCGACCGCGGCGCGTCGGTGCTCTACGACACCATGCGGCCCTACCGTAAGGGGCGCGCCAGCTTCTCCATGGGCGGCCTGACCATGGCGCAGCAGCTCGGCGCCACCAGGCGCGTGGTCAAGCTGGACCGCCTGGCCCTCGACCTGGCCATCCGCGACAACGCCCTGCTGCTATCGCGGATGTACATCAAGCTCTTCGGCGGCGACATCGTCGGCGCAGTGCAGCTCCAGGCGCGCTCCCTGGTGCCCCTGGACCCGATCCTGCTGGCAAAGACCCAGATCACCGGCATGCGCCTCTCCCACCTGGACCCCAAGGCCACGACCCACTCCAAGGAGACCGAGGTCTCGGCCATGCTGGACCTGGCCTACCAGCCCAGGCCGGCCAAGCTGGAAGGGAGGGTGAACATCACCCGCATTTCGCTGAAGATGCTCGACTCCCTGCTGGTGGCCATCGACCCCGCGGGGACCAACATCTCGGTGCAGAAGAACCGCAAGTTCCTCAAGGCGTGGTACACCAAGCTGGCCGATCCACGAGTCAAGCTGGTCTCGATCTGGATCAGCCACGGCAACCTCAACATGGACATCCGCCTGGACGCCTGGTTCGTGGTGGGCACCATCCTGAAGAAGATCGTCAAGGACATGCGCATCCGGCGGGTCAACATCCTGCCCATGCTGCGGCAGTACGCCGGCCCGTTCTGGCGCAATATGGGGCGCGTCATGGTCAAGACCACGGGGAGGAAGTAACATATGGAGATGTCCCCTGGGCCCAACATTTCAGGCCTGATGTTCCTCGCCGCCCGTTGCCTGGCGCTGTGCTTCATCCTCGGCTGCGTCAGCGTCAAGCCGGTGATCCTGGACCGCAAGACCCAGCTGGAGAACCAGATCCTCGGCACCTTCAAGCGCCTGGAGGGCGAGCTGATCCTCGCCTCCTCGGTGCGGGGCGAGGAGGTGCCGGCCAAGAAACGCTCGCCTTTGGAGCGCGAAGCCCTCGAGGCCATGATGACCCGGGCCTACAACCGGGACGACATCGAGGACCTCAAGAAGAAGCAGGCGGCGGGGGAGGCCAACACCGGGTTGCTCGCCACCCGTGACCTGCCGTCCGACGAGGTCGAGGCGGCCCGGATCAAGAAGTTGGTGCAGGAGGAAAACGGCGCGCGCACGGTGCTGATGAAGCGGGTGATTCAGCAGAGCCCCGACCTGACGAAAAAGGATCTGCCCGAGCTGCGGCGCATCTTCCACCGGCTCAACGTACAGACCGCCCGCAAGGGCGACTGGGTCCAGCGGGTGGACGGCCAGTGGGAGCAGGCCAAGTAGGATCCCCAGAAATCTGAGAGATCGGCCACTCCAGTTGCCACCTTTCTGGCAAGAATGTCAGCCTTCTGGATCCCAACTTTCCCGTAACCCTCCAGGATCATTGCAGCCCGTTTTTTGGGCCATTTTTTGCATCAGATCCCTGTGATTTCAGCAACCGGCTCTGCGGTGTTCGATTACCGGAGCGGGCCGAACGAGACGAAACGGTTCGTCAGCTGGAGCTGACGGTTCAAAACGGAGGACATCATGGATCGGCAAGACCTCAAGGAGATCATCCACCGGATCATCAAGAAGGTTCAGGAGGAGGCGGACACGGACGCACCGCAGCCGGCTTGCATCTTCAACGACAACTGTGACGGCGGACCCACCACCAAGTACGCCATCGGTGAGGAAAGCTAGGAGCAGACCATGGACAGGCAGGATCTGAAGGAAATCATCCGCCGGATCATCGAGAAGGTTCAGGAGGAAGAAGGCAAGGACGCGCCTCAGCCGGCGTGCATCTTCAACGACAACTGCGACGGTGGGCCGACCACGATGTACGCGGTGGGCGAAGAGAGCTAGCGACGTCCATGCCGCTTTCCGAAGAACAGAAGACGTACATCGTCGAAAAGGCCACGGAGATTCTCCGCGCGCCGGACAAAAAGGAGCAGGTCGCGGCCCTTCGCGAGAAGGTCATGAGCGAGTCCCCCGGGGACGAGTTCAACGTGGACGACGCGGTCTACTCCGTGCTCCAGGCGCTGGAGGAGCTCTACGGCTGAAACGCTTAAACGAATTCTTAGCTTATTCTTAACGCAGCAATAGCTTAGTCATATTTACCACGAGGCCACCTCGCTCCCACGAGCGGGGTGGTTTTTTTGTTGTCAGCGCCGCGGGAACGTGGCACGGCCACAACGCGCCATGAGCTACTCGATCAAGAAAACGCGGCGCTGGATCCGCCTCTACTACCTGGCCATCCCCTTCGCCTGCACGGTGGTCTGGCTGCTGCCCCAGTACCGCGGGCTGGTCACCGACCTGTCGCGCTGGTACCTGCTGCCGCTGTGGGTGCTGGCCGGGCACCTGGCCTGCGCCCTCTCGTGCCTGGTCACCACCCGCTCGCCTCGCTATGCCGGCCTGTTTTTGCGCAGCTCGCTCTACGTCTACTGGCAGGAGGCGTCGCTGGTGCACCTGCAGGCGGCGCTGCTGGTGGCGCTGGCCGAGGAGATGGTCTTCCGCTACGCCATGCTCGGCTGGCTGGTCCAGACCATGGAGCCCGCCGGGGGCCTGGCCATGGTCAGCGGGCTCTTCGCCGCGCTGCACCTGCGCCCGGACACGGGCATAAAGAGCATCGCCTCGCTGGTGGACTACTTTCTCCTCGGCCTGCTGCTGGGCGGGCTGACCCTGGCCACGGGCTCTCTGCTGCCGGCGCTGGTGATCCACGCCATGCGCAACTACATCCTGCGCTGTCTGCTGATCACCACGGAGGAGTACGCCGAGCGCAACGCCGAGCAGGTGGTGGAGAAGAAGGAAAAACTCAAAGGACAGAGCAATAGGGGAACGGATAGACCGCCCGGTGAGGAAATGAGGTCGTGAGGGGGTGAGGGAGCGGGAATGCCTCATTGGCTGAGTTTAGAGTTATGAGTTTAGAGTTCAGAGTTTCTGGAATTGGCACTACTTGCATGCTTCGAGATCAGGCGGACGTATTCTCAACTCTCAACTCTCAACTCTCAACCTCGCCGCCCAGGCTCGGCAGTCGCACCACACTACTCGTCGGTCGGAGGCGAGGAGGGTTGCAAGATTCAGACTAGCGAGTGACCTTCAGCACGTTCCCCCCCACGCGGATCACGGGCAGGCAGCGGGCCGGGTAGACGGCCAGGCCGTTTTCCGAACGTTGGGCGGCGCAGCGCGCCGCGTGGGCCAGGGAGGCGGCCAGGGCCGGGCTGGCGTCCGGGGCCACGATGACCCTCGTCACGGGCTCAGCCAGCGCCGCGGTCACGGGCGGCCCCGGCTCCAGGGGCACTGGCGTGGGCAGCGACTGCAGGTGGCGGCCGCGGAAGATGAGCCAGTTGTCCAGGCCGGGGTTCAGCGGCGGGCGCAGCAGCAGCACGGCGACCTGCAATCGGGGACAGGTCAAGGCCAGCAGGCGTGTGTGCGTCAGCATCACGTTGTCGGTGACCGCCAGGGCCGGCGCCCGGCTCGCCGCGCCGCAGACCAGGGCGCGGTAGGCACGCTGGCCGGCCTCGACCTGCGCCACCCGGGCCAGGGTCAGCGCCGGCTCGCGCCCCCTGGGCCGGGGCACCTCGGCCGGACCTGCCAGCACCATGAGCAGGCTGGCGGTGACGGCCGCGGCCAGGCGCAGGGCACAAGACCACGTCACCCCGGCGGGCCAGGCGGCCGGCGCCAGGCAGAGCAGCGCGGCCACCCCGGCGAGGTAGCCCGGCTCGGCGATGTAGACCCCGGCGAAAAACGACAGATGGGCCAGCAGCACCGCCAGCCAGGGGAGGCGCCAGGGGGCGGCCGCCAGGCCTCGCCAGCAGAGGACCAGCAGCGGCGGGCCGGCCCAGACCAGGCTCCACAGCGCCTTGCTCAGGTTCACCACCGCCAGCTCGCCGCCGACGCTGTAGCTGCCGAGGTAGGCGCCGTAGAGGGCCTCGCTGGCCCGGCGGTAGCTGTCCAGACCGCCCGCCGCCGCCATGGAGGGCCAGGCCCAGGCGAGGCAGGCCAGGGCGGCGGCGCCCAGGGACAAAAACCAGTCCGCCGCGGGGCGCCTCCACAGCAGCCAGACCGCCAGGGGGGCGCCCAGGGCGACAATGTTGGGGCGCAGCCCGCCAGCCAGGGCGAGGGCGGCCACGGCCAGCACCACGGCGGCGCGCGTATGGCGGTGGTGGGCTCGCACCACCAGGCCGAAGACTAACAGGGTGGCCAGCCCCTCGGCGGCGTGGGACTGGCCGTCGGCGCCGTAGTACCACAGCACCGGGTTGACCGCGGCCAGGGCGGCGGCGGCCAGGGGGCCGGACCACGCGTCCGCGCCGGCCATCTGCCGCGCGGCCCAGTAGGCCGCGGGCACCGAGGCGGCGCCACAGACCAGGCTGCCCAGGCAGGCGAGCTCCACGGCCGCCGCGCCGGGCGCCAGCAACCCGAGCATCTTGAGCAGCAGCACGTAGCCCGCGTAGCCCGGCGGGTGGGGCCGGTACTGCAGCACGTCGAAGTCCCGGGCGGCCAGCCCGAGGTTGATGGCGTCCACGTCCAGGGCGCCGTCCACCGCCAGCGACCAGCGCAGGGCGCAGGCCACCACGGTCAGCACGGCGACCACAGCCCACTGGGTCCGGCCGTTCGGAGGGGACAGCTCCATGGGCGCCACTATATCAGCAACGTCCGGCCCCGATTTCGAAATCGCCGTGGGGGTGTTACGCTCGGCGTGATGTTGGACATCAGCTGGCAGGAGCGGGCGCACCTCGCCGAGGACGACGGCGGCGCAGACCACCACCGCGTCTTCACCCCCTTCCGCGAAGCGGTGCGTCGGCGGGGGCGCTGATCATGGGCCTCGAGCTCAAAGCGATGGACCGCAGGGCAGCCGGCATGCTGCTCTCCGGCGTCGTGCTGCTGCTGGCAGCCGTGGCCGGCCTGGCCTTCATTCCCCGGGGGCCGTCCGAGTTCGGCTACGCGCCGTTTTCACCCGAGCCGCTGCCCTTCGCGCCCATGCGCGGCTTCACCTTCGAGCAGGCCATCGAGCACCTGCTCCGCGTGCTGCTGGCCACCCCGGGGCTGCTGCTGCTGAGCCTGGGGCTGGCCCGCGTGATGAAGGGAGATCCGGGCGTTTCGCCGGCGCTCCACCGCCGCCTGGCGCTGGCGGCATCGGCCTGCGCCGTGCTGTTCATCGCCTGGGTCATGCTGTTCGTGCTGGAGGCGCGCCCCATCACCGACGACGAGCTGACCTACCGCGACCAGGCTGCCATGCTCCTGGAGGGGCAGCTGGGGCGGCCCGCGCCGGCGCTGCACTTCGCCGAGCAGTTCACCATCGCGTCGAAGGCCGGGTACACCGGCAAGTACCTGCCCGGCGAGCCCCTGCTGCAGCTGCCGGGGGTGCTGGCCGGCGTGCCCGGGCTGATGCACCTTCCTCTGGCGGCGCTGACCCTGGCGCTCTGCTTCTTTTCGCTGCGCCGCACGGCGGGGGCCACCGTGGCCTCCTGGACCGTGGTGCTGCTGGCGGCCTCGCCCATGTTCCTCTTCGCCAGCGCCACCGGCCAGTCCATGGCGTCGTCGCTGTTTTGCGTGGCCCTCGCCGGCTTCGGGCACGTGCAAGCGACCCACGGCCGCCCCCTGCGGGGTGCCCTGATCCTCGGCGCCGCCGTGAGCCTCGGCATGATGGTGCGACCCCAGTCCATGGCGCCGGTGGGCGCGGTGCTGGTCACCGCCGCTTTGGTCCAGCTCCTGCGCCGCGGGCGCCCGGCCGCCGCGGCGCTGCTGCTGGCCACCCTGGCCGGCGGGGCCGCGGCGATCCTGATCTACAGCGAGGCGCTCACCGGCTCGCCGTTTATCCTGCCCTGGTTCATGCTCGAGCCCGTGGAGCGCTACGGCTTCGGCCAGGTCTGGGACTTCTCCGCCTATCGCCACACACCCTGGACCGCCCTGCAGAACCTGGGCGTGCTGGCTGTGCGCTTCAACGCCTGGTGGCTGGGCTGGCCCTCGGGGCTGCTGCTGCTCTGGCTCTGGTGGCGCAACGGCCGCCCCCTCGATGGCGCCCTGGTCTGGATCCTCGCCGGAGCGGCGATCCTGCTCTTCCAGTCGCTCTACTACTCCACCGGCGTGTCCGACACCGGCGTGACCTACCACTACGAGCTGCTGCTCCCGGCGGCGGTGCTCGGCGCAAACGCCATCCGTCAGGGGTGGCGGGCCGCGCCGCGCTTCACCGCCGCGCTGTTGGTGGTCCACTTCGCCGCGGGCACCGCCGGCTTCCTCTGGTTTCACGCCGGGCGCCTGGGCCGACTGGCCGACGCGATCCACCAGGACGCCGACGCGGCGCTGGCCCGGGTGCAGCGGCCGGCGCTGCTGCTCTACGACGTACACTGCTCGCGCTGCGTCAGGGTGGGCTGGGTGCTCAGCTGCTTTCCCAGGTGATACCGAGCCACGTCTGACGGCGTGGTGACCTACCCCCGGCCGCCGGGCAACAAGGTCGACGCGCTGATCCGGCAGTTCCCCGACCGCTCCTGCTGGTACTACCGCCGCGATCCCCAAAGCGGCAAGGCGGCCGTGGTCCGCTGCGAGGCGGCGGGCGACCAGCTGCGGCGGCCCCACACCATGACCGAGGACGACCGGTGCCTGGTGCTGCGCTCCACGGCAGAGCTGCTCGGCCTCCACGACCCCTGGCCGGTCATCGAGGCCAACCAGCTGAAGAAGGTGCGCCGCGAGCTGCGGCCCTTTGGCGGGCGTTAGCTATCGCGCTACCCAATTGCGTTGATCACCTCAGGAAATGTAGGGCGGGGGCTTGTCCCCCGCCTCGGCAGTGCGTGGCGGGGGACAAGCCCCCGCCCTACGTTAATCAACGCATATGAACGCCGCAGTAGAGCAAAATGCAAATGGGTAGATCGCCCGGTGAGGAAGTGAAGTGGTGAGGGGGTGAGGGAGCGGCAAACCCAAAGCCTTACTTCCTCACACCCTCACACCCTCAACGCGAGGCTTGGCGCCCTCAATTCGTTCGCAAACCGCGCTAACCCAGGCTAACGTCCCTTGCGAACCCACACCTCGATGGGGGTCCTGCTGCCGTAGACGGGGTAGCTGCCCTTGATCACGAAGCGGGTCTTTTTCAGCCGTGACATGGCGGCCTTGATCGCCCGGGTACCGCTGGTGCGCCCGCCGCGGAAGAGGGTCTCCTCCCGCTCCAGCTCGCCGGGGGCGTCGTCGTGGATGATCATCACCGCCGGCGGCGAGGCCAGCAGGCGCCCGGCGTCCTTCACCGCGATGTCGTCGGGCGTGATGTCCACCCAGTGGCTGGCGAGGAAGGTGGAGGGCATGCGCCGCGTGAGGCCGTAGAGGTTGCCCATGTTGGGGTAGACGTAGATCCGGTCGGTCTCCTTGCTGTGGTCCTGCACCAGCTTGACCACCCACTCGTAGAACCGCGCGGTGGTGGGAGAGAGCACCATGCCGCCGAGCTGTTGCACCTTGGGCTCCACCGTGGCGAAGCGCACCGGCGGCTCGATCCACCGCCCCCAGGAGTAGGGGTAGGTGGCCTTCTGCCAGCAGGCGTAGCCCAGCAGCAGCAGGCAGAGGCTGACCACCACCGCGCTGACCTGGGCGCGCAGCGGCTGCTCGGCGGGGCGGTCGAGCACCATGCAGAGCAGCAGGGCCAGGCCGGGGAACAGCATCATCTCGAAGGCGGGCCAGGAGATGGACAGCGAGTAGGCCACCGAGAAGCCGGCCGCGGCGCAGAAGGCCACCGGCACGGCGCCCTCGGAGTCGGGCTCGCGGAAGAGTCGGTACAGGGCGTGGGCCGACAGCAGGCCGGTGGTGTAGAGCACCAGGTAGCAGAGGGCGAGGAACCCCGAGTGCACCGTCCAGCTCTCCATGTGGAAGCCGGCCAGCATGGCGGCCATCAGGGCCAGCCCGCCGACCAGCAGAGGCGTGGAGCCCGCAAGCCCCGGCGCCTCGGAGCGGGCAGCGCGCAGGTAAGCGGCGCCGGCCACCAGGGCCAGCAGGCCCACCAGCGCCGGGGCGCCGAACTGGCCAAAGTCCAGCGCCGCCACCACCGGGCGGAAGAAGGCGGCCAGCCCGCCCTTGGCGGCAGGGCCAGAATGAAAGAGCTGCTCCCAAAAGAGGGCGGTCAGCCCATTGTCAGACAGCCAGATCCAGAGCCCGATCATCGGCGCGGTCAGGCCGACCAGCAGCCCGAGGCCCGGGGCCAGGGCGGCCCGCAAGGCCCCACGCCGCAGCAGCACGATGCAAAAGAGCGTCACCAGACAGAGCGTGGAGGCCACGCCCACGGTGTGCTTGATCAGCACGCCGAAGCTGAGGCACACGCCGCCGAGGGCGGCCAGCCCGGCAGCCAGCGCCCCTCGCCGGGCCAGCGCCTCGTACATCGAGGTGGCGGCGAAGACGGCCAGGGCGGCGGCGATATGGTTGTAAAACAGCGGGTGGTCGGCGCGGTCGATGGAGGAGTAGACCAGCGTTACAGCCGCGGCGAAGGCCGCCGTGGTGGGCCGGAAGGCGCGGCGCAGCAACAAGAAGAGGCACACGGCCGAGGCGACGCGGATCGCCACCCCCAGCGCGAGGAAGGGCGCCATGCGCGCGCCGAACAGGGCGCCACCCCACAGGGCGAGGAAGTTGCAGCCGGGCGGTACGTTCTGAAAGTAGTCACGATAGGGCAGCACGCCGCGGGCGTGGCTCTCGAGGTAGAACAGCTCTCCGCCCACGCTGGGCGGCAGCACCGAGTTCCACCAAAAGGAGAAGAAGGCGAGGCAGAACACCGACAGGAAGCCTGCCAGCGAGAGGTCCGAGTTGATCTTGAAGCGTCCGGGCATTGGTCCGTGCGTCGAGTGCTCCGGCAGTCTAGCACCCAATGGGCCGCGGCTCCATTTGGTTGCCCTCAACGAACGTGGTAGACAGAGGTGCCACAGGAGGTGCCATGGACGCCAAGGAGCTGAGAGCCGAGATCGCCAGGCTGGTGGCGCAGTACCACCAGGCCGCCCGGGCCGATGACGAGTTCGTGCCGGGGGTCAGCCTGATCCACTACGGCGGGCGGGTCTACGACGAGCGGGAGATGCAGTCCCTGGTGGAGGCGAGCCTCGATTTCTGGCTCACCGCCGGCCGCTTCGCCTCCATCTTCGAGGCCGAGCTGGCCGCCACGGTGGGCAGCGGCACGGCGGCCCTGGTCAACTCCGGCTCGTCGGCCAACTTGCTGGCCCTCACCGCGCTGACCTCGCCGCTTTTGGCAGAGCGCCGCCTGCGCCCGGGCGACGAGGTGATCACCGTGGCCGCCGGCTTCCCCACCACCCTCAACCCGATCATCCAAAACGGGCTCAGGCCGGTGATAGTGGACGTGGAGCTCGGCACCTATAACGCCGTGCCGGAGCAGGTGCGCCAGGCTGTCGGGCCCCGCACCCGCGCCATCTTCCTGGCCCATACCCTGGCCAACCCCTTCGACCTTGCCGCCCTGGGCGAGCTGGCCGAGGAGCACGATCTTTTCGTCATCGAGGACTGCTGCGACGCCCTCGGCTCGCTCTACGAGGGGGCGCCGGTGGGCAGCTTCGGCCACCTCTCCACCTTCTCCTTCTATCCGGCCCACCACATCACCCTGGGGGAGGGCGGCGCGGTGTACACCGAGGACGAGGTGCTGGCGCGGGTCGTGCGCTCCCTGCGGGACTGGGGTCGGGACTGCTGGTGCAAGGGCGGCAACAACGACGCCTGCGGTGAGCGCTTCTCGGGGCAGTACGGCCGCCTGCCGCAGGGCTACGACCACAAGTACGTCTTCACCCACGTGGGCTACAACCTCAAGGCCACCGACCTGCAGGCGGCCATCGGCGTGGAGCAGCTCAAGAAGCTGGACCACTTCTGCCAGCGCCGGCGCGATAACTTTGCCGCCTGGCAGCAGGGCTTCTCCCGCTGGCAGGACCTGTTCATCCTGCCCCGGGCCGCGGAGGGCTCGGACCCCGCCTGGTTCGCCTACCCGCTGACCGTGCGTCGGGCGGCGCCGTTTTCGCGCACCGAGCTGACCACTCATCTGGAGCGCCGCCGGGTGGAGACCCGCAACATCTTCGGCGGCAACCTGCTGCTGCAGCCGGCCTACCTCGACCTCGACTGTCGGGTGGTGGGCGATCTGGCCAACACCGACCGGGTGATGAACGACACCTTCTTCCTCGGCACCTTCCCCGGCATGACGCAGGAGATGATCGACTACACGCTGGAGCAGGTGGCCGAGCTCGTAGAGCGGTGAAAACCAACAAAAAACTTGCCACATCACTGGGTCGAGTTGACATTTAAACAATGCCCTTTTTGTCAGTGGTGATCCCGACCCGCCAGCGCCCCGAGCTGCTGGCCCTGGCCCTGCGCAGCGCCATTGAGCAGGCCGACTACGACGACTACGAGGTGGTGGTCTCGGTCAACGGCGACCCCGACGAATCAAAGCAGGTGGTGGACGGCCTGCCGTCGCCCCGCGTGCGCTACGTGGAGGTCGGCGAGGACGTGGACGCCCAGAGCAGCTGGCACTTCGCCGCGCGCCAGAGCCAGGGCGAGTACATGCTGCTGCTGGCCGACGACGACGCCCTGACGCCCCACGCCATGGCCAGCTACGCCACGGTGCTGCAGGCCCACGACGACGTCGACTACCTCGCCCCGGCCAATGCCTGGTACGGCCACCACAACGTCAGCCATCCGCGCAAGAACGCCGTACGCTTCCGGCTGGTGGGCGCCCTGGACGGCCTGGTGGATCCGGCGGAGATGCTGACCAACTACTACGCCTTCGCCCACCCCACCTTCAGCCCATCTTACGCGCTGATCTCGGCCCGGGTGAGGCAGGCCATCGAGGAGCGGGCGGTCAACCCGTATCTGTGGCCCTACCCGGACTACGGCATGCAGGCCATCGCCCTCGGCTTCTCCAGGCGCGCCTGCCTGATGAGCGAGCCCACGGTGGTGCACGGCTACGCCGCCGACTCCTCGGGCGACGCCCACTTCGGCCCGCGGGACAACGTCGTCTGGAAGTTGCACAACGGCGAGGCCGGCGTGTTCGAGCTGGCCCCGCTCAGCGGCTACTACTACATCAACGGCTGGGCCGAGACGCTGCTTCGGGCGCAGCAGCTGCTGCCGGAGCAGCTCGGCGACTACGCCCTCGACTGGGCTCAGTACTACGGGCGCTACGCCAACGAGATGGCCGTGGAGGCCGAGTGGCGCGACGTGTCGGCCGAGTTCGGGGAGCTGTGCACCACCATCATGGAGAGCCCCGAGGAGCTGCGGGTGCCGCTGCTCTCCTCGCCCAACATGGTCAAGCTGCTGGACTGGCTCAAGCGCATGGTGGACGCCCGCACCTGGGAGCGCCTGGCCCGGGACTTCAAGCGCGAGTGGCTCCCCGGGGAGGACAACGACTTTTCAGACATCGCCGAGTGCGCCCGGCAGGTGCCGGCGCTCTACGCGCGCCAGGGCCAGGACCGGGCGCTGTTCCAGTCACTGTTGCCGCCGACCTGAGCGGCAAAGGTGATGACCAAAAGCAGAAGGAAACCGAGATGACAACACGAGAACTCAGCCCAGAAGAGGAAGCGCGGCGCAACCAGCTAAAGGCCGAAAAGCCTCGCGTCTACGAGAAGATGATCCGGCTCACCGAGAAGTACAACAGCGGGGAGAGCATCGCCATCATCCAGTTCCAGTACAACTACGCCTGCAACCTCAAGTGCGATCACTGCTCGATCAAGCCGTTCCAGAAAAAGCGCGACCGGCGCTCATTCACCATCGCCGATGTCGAGGAGCTGGCGCGACAGGCCGACGAGCTCGGGCTGGCGCGGTTCGTCATCACCGGCGGCGAGCCGATGGTGTTCAAGGACATCGACGAGGTGGTGGCGGCCATCGATCCGAAGCGGTTCTTTGTCAACTGCGACTCCAACGGCTGGGACCTCACCCCGGAGAAGGCGCGCCACCTCAAGAGTATCGGCATCGACCGCATCCAGCTGAGTATCGACAGCCTGTACCCCGAGCAGCACGACGAGTTCCGCGGCCGGGAGGGCTCCCACGCCCGGGCCATGGCGGCGGTGGACGCCACCCTCGACGCCGGGCTCGGCATCTTCATCCAGACCGTGGTGACCAAGGAGAGGCTCTACTCCGACGAGTTCCTCGAGTTCGTCAAGCACTTCAACGCGAGGGACATCGGCGTGTTCGTCACCTACGCCAAGCCGGTGGGGGCCTGGTCGGGCAAGACCGACATGCTGATCACCCGCGAGGACATGCGCTACATGGAGGAGCTGGAGAAGGAGCACCAGGTCTTTACGCACCTCACCGCGGCCTACGGCCTGAACATGGGCTGCATCGCGGTCAAGGGCATGGTCTCGGTGACCCAATACGGTGACGTGATGCCCTGCCCCTACATCCACGTCTCCATCGGCAACGTCTTCGAGGAGCCGCTCAAGGACATCCTCGAGCGGGGCCGCAGCATCAAGCACTTCGGCGAGCATGTGGACACCTGCCTCATCGCCGAGGACCGGGAGTTCCTCGACAAGTACATCGCGGGCCGCGTGGACGGCAAGCCGGTGCCCGTGCCCTGCGCGGAGGTCTTCCTCGATGAGGACCGCACCGAGACCCCATGGGAAACCGAGTAAGCGTCATCATCCCGGTCTACAACGCGGCGCCCTTTCTGGAGCGCGCCGTGACCAGCGCCATGGGCCAGCGCGACGCAGACATCGAGGTCGTGTTGGTGGACGATGGCTCCACCGACGGCAGCCGCGAGCTGTGCGACGAGCTGGCGGAGGCCGACGGGCGGGTGAGGGTGGTGGCCCAGGAAAACGCCGGCCCGGCCGCGGCGCGCAACAATGGCGTCAGCCACGCCGAGGGTGACTTCATCTTCTTCCTCGACGCCGACGACTACATCCCCGGGGACGCCGTGGCCACGCTGCTCGAGGCCGCCGCGGGCGGGGCCGACCTGGTGATGTCCAACTTCGACAAGCTGGTGGACGGCGAGACCGTGGACCAGGCCGTGACCTTCGAACCCGACGGCGCGCCGTTTTCCGGGGCGAGGCGATCGCTGGACGATCAGGGGAACCGCCAGTTCGTGCGGCACTTCCTCAAGCACCCGAGCAACCACATGATCAGCTACTGCTGGGCGCGGCTCTACCGCAGGGCGATCATCGAGGAGCACCGGCTCCGCGCCGACGAGGGGATGCGTCTGTTCGAGGACTTCATCTTCAACCTGGAGTACCTGCGCCGCACCCGGCGGGCCGTGTTCGTCAACCGTCCGCTGTACACCTACGTCATGCACGAGACCCACATCTCGGCCAGCATGGCGATCATGAACACGGTCAGCCTGCTGCACGACATGGCCATCTTCCGGCGCGAGGCCGCGGCCTACCTGCGTGAGCGCGGGGTGGACGAGGAGCTGGCCCTGGCAGAGATCGGGCACTGCCTGGTGCACTACGTCATCATCTTCATGATCCGGTCTGGCCGGCAGGTGAACCGCCAGAGCTGGGACCACGTCCACGACCAGTTCCGGCAGATGGTGCACGCGCCCCTCTTCCGGGAGTGCCTGCGCCACTACCGGCCCGCGCGGGGCAACAGCAGGGTGATGCCGGTGCTCATGCGGCGGCGGGCCAGCCGGATGCTGGTGCTCTACTGCCGGCAGCGGGCCTACGCGCGCTACGGCAAGCCTGGAGGTGGTCCATGAGCGAGCGAGCGCGGGTGCTCGACGAGCTGCGCGCGGCGGGGGCGCCGGTGGTCATCTGCGGCGCCGGCGTGGTGGGCGAGGTGTTGCTCGGTGTCTGCCGGGACGAGGGCATCGAGGTCGCCTGTTTCTGCGACAGCAGCGTCAAGGTGGCCGGCACCACCTTCTGCGGGCTCGAGGTGCTCTACACCCCCGACCTGGGCCAGCGCTTCGACGACGCGGCGCTGCTCATCTCGGTGGCCTCGATCAAGGACGTGGTGCAGCTGTTGGAGCGCAGCGGCTTTGCGCGCTGGTGGGCCGGGGGCCTGCTGCTGGAGGACCTGGACGTGGACCAGGGCGGCGACGACCCGGCGCTGGACTACACCAAGTTCGCCATGGAGAATGCCATCCTCTGTCACCGGGGCTACCTCGACCCGGCGCGGCTGTTCTTGCGCAGCGTGGACCTGATCATCACCGAGCGCTGCTCGCTCAAGTGCCGCGGCTGCTCCAACCTGACCCAGTACTACGCCAAGCCGCAGAATGTGTCGATCAACGAGCTGCAGCGGGACATCGACGCCTTCTGCCGCGTGGTGGACGAGGTGATGGACTTTCGCATCCTCGGCGGCGACGCGCTGATGAACCGGCAGTGGCACCAGGTGGTCCAGCGCATGTGCGACGAGCCCGCGGCGCGACGGGTGGTGCTCTACACCAACGGCGTGCTGATGCCTCACGACGCCGGGGTGCCGGCGCTGCGGCACCCGAAGGTGCTGGTGGTGGTCACCGACTATGGGCACCTCTCCCGCCGGCTGGCCGAGCTGCGGCGGTTGCTGCAGGACGAGCGCGTGGCCCACCACGTGCTGCAGGTGGACGACTGGCTGGACTGCTCCGCCATCACGCCCCACGGTCGCACCGCCGAGCAGGCCCGGGAGGTGTTCGACACCTGCTGCGCCAAGAACATGCTCACCATGACCGATGGCAAGCTCTTCCGCTGCCCCTACGCGGCCAACGCCCACCGGCTGCGCGCGGTGCCCGGCTCCTTCACCGGGGACCACGTGGACCTGCACGCGCTGCCCGTCGAGGGCGAAGGCCTGCAGCAGGCCAAGGACGCGGTGCGGGCCTACGTCATGGGTGACGAGCCCCTGCAGACCTGCGACTACTGCAACGGCAGGCCCCTGGCCGGCGTGGAGCTGAAGGTGGCGGAGCAGATCGAGGGCCCCCTGCCGTACCGCCGGTACGGGGAGTGAGGACCATGGACCTGACCGAGGCCATCGCCTCCATCGAGGCCCGGGTGGAGGACCCCACCCGGGGCCTGCCCCAGGAGCTGTTCCTCTTCGCCAGCCAGATCACGCCCATGGTCAACGTCGACCTGCTAATCAAGGACGACGACGGGCGGACGCTGCTGTCCTGGCGCGACGACGTGTACTGTGGCTCGGGCTGGCACGTGCCGGGGGGCATCGTCCGCTACAAGGAGCCGATGCTGCAGCGGCTGGAGCGGGTGGCGCAGGTCGAGATCGGCCGGCCGGTGGGCTACGACCCGCGGCCGCTGGCCGTCAACGAGCTGATCATCGAGCAGAAGGTGCGGGGCCACTTCATCTCGTTCCTCCACCGCTGCACCCTGCCGCGCGGCTTCGCGCCGGACAACGGCGACCTGGGCGCCGGCGACGTGGGCTACCTGCGCTGGCACGCCGGCTGCCCCGACGACCTGCTGCGGGTGCAGGAGCTGTATCGGGCCTATATCGACGATGCCACCGGCTATGGTGTCAACGAGGAGGGCCGGCAGTGAGCAAGGCCAAGGACATCAGCGGCCAGGCCCCCGGCGGGGCGCGCACGCGCCTGGGGGACGTGCTGCCCCTCGACACCCCCTTCGTGGTGCAGGTCTTCCCGCTCTACGCCTGCAACTTCAAGTGCAACTACTGTATCTTCTCGGTCAAGCGCGAGCACCAGGGCTTCATCTCGGACCGCACAAAGATGGACTTTGCGCTCTATCAGAAGTTCATCGACGAGCTGTGCGAGTTTCCCCGGCGGGTCAAGGTGCTGCGCTTCGTCGGCATCGGCGAGCCGCTAATGCACAAGCGCATCGTGGACATGGTGCGCTACGCCTCGGAGCGTGGCGTGGCCCACACCCTGGAGCTGCTGACCAACGGCTCGCTGCTGGAGCCGCGGCTGTCCGACGCCCTGGTGGCCGCCGGGTTGACGCGCATGGTGGTCTCGGTGCAGGGCACGACGGCGGAGAAGTACCGCGACGTCTGCGGCGTGAAGCTGGACTTCGAGCGCTTCCTGGACAACCTGCGCTACTTCTACGAGCACCGGGGCGAGGTCCAGGTCTACATCAAGATTGTGGACTGCGCCCTGGACGACGAGGCCGACGGCGAGCGCTTCCACCAGCTCTACAGCGGTCTGTGCGACACCATCGCCATCGAGAACGCCGTACCGATTCACTCCAGCATCGACTACGAGGGTGTGCTCAAGGACAAGGACGAGCAGTTGACGCAGTTCGGCCTGCCCGTGGCCGAGGTCAAGATCTGCCCCCAGCCGTTTTTCCACATGCAGATCAACCCTGACGGCAAGATAGTGCCCTGTTACTCCTGGGAGTACCCGGAGATCGTGGGCGACTGCAACGAGCAGACCATGACCGAGATCTGGAACGGCGAGGTGTTCCAGCGCTTCCGGCGGCGGATGCTCGACGGGGTGAAGAACGTCTGCGACGCCTGCGTCGAGTGCAACATGATCAAGTACCGCCTGTTCCCCGAGGACGTGCTCAACGAGGACGCGGAGCGGCTGAAAAAACACTACGAGGAGTAGGCCGGTGGTGCGGAATATAACCATACTGGGCGCCACGTCCCACATCGCCAAGGGGCTGATCTATAATATTCTGCAGCAGAGCGTCTGCAGCATGGACCTCTACACGCGATCGCCGAACCAGCTGCTGGCCTTCCTCGGCAGCATCGGCGCGGCGCCAGGCCCGGAGCTGATAGTACACCACGGCTACGGCGGCTTCGCCGACGCTGAACACGACGTGATCATCAACTGCGTGGGGATAGGCACTGCGCGCAAGCACGGCGGAGAGCTCTCGCGCTACTTCCTCGTCACGGAGCGGTACGACAACCTGGTCATCGAGGCCATGACCCGGCGGTCGCCGGAGGCGCTCTACGTCGCGCTGAGCAGCGGCGCGGTCTACGGCGAGCACGCGGCGCCGGCCACTGCAGACACGGTGCACTGTGTGCCGGTCAACGCCGTACCGCCCGAGCGCTATTACGCCATATCGCGGCTCAACGCCGAGGCCAAGCACCGCTCGCTCGGCGGGCTGAGCATCGTCGACCTGCGGGTGTTCGCCTACTTCTCCCGCTTCGCCGACCTGGACGACGGCTACTTCATCACCGAGCTGCTGACCTGCCTGCAGCAGGACCGGGTGCTCGAGCTGCAGGGCGGCAACTTCGTGCGGGACTATCTGCACCCCGACGACCTGTTCGCCATGGTCCGCTGCTGCATGGAGGCGGCCCCGCTCAACATCGCCCACGACGTCTGCAGCGCGGGGCCAGTGGAGAAGACCGAAATCCTGGCCCACTTCGCCCGGCAGTACGGCCTGCGCACGTTCGTCAACGAGGCCGCGGAGCAGGCCAGCTCCACCGGCGCCAAGGCGGTCTACTGTTCGGAGAACCGCGCGGCGGCTGACATCGGCTACGCCCCGCGCCACAGCTCCATGGAGACCCTCGCCCTCGAGGCGAGGCATATCCTGAAGCCAAAGTCCCCCGCCACCCAGGAGTTACCATGAGCAGACCGAAGATGCAGGCCCTGGCCCTGGACATGGGGCAGCGGGAGCATGAGCGCCGCCGGCAGGTGCGGGTGGTGGAGGTGGAACGCCCCACCGAGGACGACCTCGGGCCGGGCGACGTGCTGGTGCAGATCCAGCGCGCCATGTTCTGTCTGACCGACAAGGAGATCGCCTCTCAGGCGGGGCACGGCGTGCCGACGGAGGGGGTGGACCACCTCGGCCTGGGACCGGTGGCCCTCATCGGCCACGAGGCGGGCGGCACCATCGTGGGCGCCGGCGGCGAGGTGGACCCCGCGCGGGTGGGCCAGAGCGTGGCGCTGATGGTGCGCGAGGGGGGCGACTGCGTGGCCTGCCGCGCGGGCCGCGCCGACATGTGCTACCGCTGGACCGAGCAGGGCGAGATGGCCGAGCACGGCATCTTTCGGCTGCCCGGGTGGATGTGCAGCCACGCCGTGGTGCCGGCGGCCGGCGCGGTGCCGGTTCCCGAGGGGCTGGCCCCCGGCCTGGCCTGCTTCGGCGAGCCGTCGAGCATCGGCGGCAAGTCCCTCTGCGAGGCGCGCATCGTCGGGCAGCGGTACCCCGGCTGGGGCGAGCCGGACGAGCAGGGCAATCGCCCCGCGGCCCTGGTGCTCGGGGCTGGCGGCGTGGGCCTGCCCACGGTACCGGTGCTGCTGTCCGCGGGCTTCGAGGTGGTGGTGGCCGCCTGGACCAGGTACGACCCGCAGCGCCCGCACCTCAAGGCCGCCATGGTGGAGCGCCTGGGCGCCCGCTACGTCAGCACCCAGCAGACCGGCGTGGCCCGGCTCAAGGAGATGGCCCCCAAGGGACGCTTCGACATCATCGTCGACATGTGCGGTCGCTCCGACGTGGTGGCCGAGGTGATGACCGAGCTGTGCGATCCCGGCGCCGTGGTGGTGCTGACCTCCATCACCGGCGGCGACTGCCGGGTCGACTTCCCCTCGGACCGTTTTCTGCACAACATCACCATGAACAACGGCACGGTCATCGGCGTGGTCAACGCCGACGTCTCCCACTTCGAGGCCGGGCTGGCCGGCATCGCCTGGGCCGAGCAGCGGAGCCCAGGCTGGACCGAGGCGCTGATCACCAGACGGTTCGAGGGCCTGGCCGAGGCGGCTGCCGGCTTCTGGGACGTGATGGACGACCCCGCCAACATCCGCGCGGCGGTGGAGCTGGGCTGACGGTTGATCATCACCTCCTTGTGGGCGGATAATCATCCACAGGAGGTACCGATGAAACACCACGCCCTTACGCTTATCCTCGCCTCGACCGCGCTCTGCCTGGCCGCCTGCAGCTCCGATGATCCGCCGGGACCTTCCCCGGACAGCGGCGCGGGGGACGTGGCGGTGGCGGACCTGGCCTCGCCTGACCTGCCAGCGCCGGACAGCCCCCTGCCCAGCTGCACGGACAAGGCAAAGAACGGCGACGAGACCGACATCGACTGCGGCGGCGCCACCTGCCCAAAATGCGCCGACGGCAAAAAGTGCGGCAAGGCCGGCGACTGCAAAGGCGGCGTCTGCACCGCCGGTATCTGCGCGGCGCCCACGTGCACCGACAAGGTGAAAAACGGCGACGAGACCGACATCGACTGCGGCGGCAAGAGCTGCCCCAAGTGCGCCAAGGCGGCGGACTGCAAGCAGGGCGCCGACTGCAAAAGCGGCGTCTGCACCGGCAACAAGTGCCAGGAGCCGACCTGCACCGACGGGGTGAAAAATAGCGACGAGACCGACATCGACTGCGGCGGCGCCACCTGCCCCAAGTGCGCCAACCAAAAGAAGTGCGTCGCCTCCACAGACTGCAAAAGCGGGGTCTGCAGCGGCGGCCTCTGCGTGGCCGCCACCTGCACCGACAAGGTGTTAAACGGCGACGAGACCGACATCGACTGCGGCGGGGCGAACTGCCCCAAGTGCGTGGACACCAAAAAGTGCGGCAAGGCCAGCGACTGCAAAAGCGGCGTCTGCACCTCCGGCGTCTGCCAGGTGCCGACCTGCACCGACGGTGTGAAAAACAGCGACGAGACCGACGTCGACTGCGGCGGGACCACCTGCCCCAAGTGCGCGGCGACCAAGACGTGCAGCAAGACCACCGACTGCAAAAGCGGCGTGTGTGACGGCGGCGTGTGCAAGGCGCCCACGTGCACGGACAAGGTGCTAAACGGCGACGAGACCGACGTCGACTGCGGCGGGACCACCTGCCC
>PVBE011972974.1_pt1 | contig 33733 bp, 36 predicted proteins | sample 1631181 | NCBI WGS metagenome assembly PVBE01 (sample SAMN08397723, study PRJNA350692) | Marine metagenome, whole genome shotgun sequencing project. | isolation source: water | place: Pacific Ocean | collected 2012-04
GCCCCCAGCCAAGCGGAACTGGGCATCAAGTTCGACAGCCTGGTACGCACCGCCGACAACATGCAGATCTACAAATATGTGGCTCACAACGTCGCCCACGCCTACGGCAAGACCGCGACGTTCATGCCCAAGCCGGTCCTGGACGACAACGGCTCGGGCATGCACGTGCACCAGTCGATCTGGAAAGAGGGCAACCCGGTTTTTGCCGGATCGAGTTATGCCGATCTCTCGGAGACGGCTTTGTTCTACATCGGCGGCATCATCAGGCACGCCAAGGCCACCAACGCCTTCACCAACCCCGCCACCAACAGCTATAAGCGTCTGATTCCGGGGTTCGAGGCGCCGGTGCTGTTGGCCTATTCGGCACGCAACCGCTCGGCCGCCTGCCGCATTCCCTTCGCCACCAGCCCCAAGGGCAAGCGCGTCGAGGTGCGCTATCCCGACCCGGCGGCCAACCCCTATCTTTCTTTTGCGGCAATGTTGATGGCCGGCCTCGACGGCATCGAAAACAAGATTCATCCGGGCGACCCGATGGATAAAAACCTCTACGACCTGCCGCCGGAAGAACTGAAGGACGTGCCGACGGTGTGCGGGTCTTTGCGCGAAGCGGTCGAATGCCTCGACGCCGACCGCGATTTCCTGAAGAGAGGCGATGTCTTCACCGACGACGTCATCGACGGCTACATCGCGCTCAAATGGGAAGAAATTTACCAGTACGAGCACACGCCGCATCCGGTCGAGTTCGCGATGTACTACAGCGTGTAACGTTCTCCGGCATCCGAGCCGGAACGAAGGAGCCGTTCGCACGCGCGGCCCCTTCTCGATTGCGCCACCCACGCCGCCCCGTCCTCGCTGCACCAGCGGTGTCGAACCTCGCAAATCCTTGAGCGAGAACCGGCGCCTGCGTCGGGATGCCGCGGCGGAGCATCGCCCAACTCACACCATATACCGTCGCATAAGCCGTGGTGCAGTCCCCGCCCGCGCAGCCGCCATACCACGGTCAATTGAAACGATGGCGGATCGCGCGCGGCGGGCCATTCTCGGCCACCTGCACCACGGCGTTTGAACTCCCCCGGCGCGTCCCGCGGTGCGGGCGCATCCGGTGGCAGCAGGTAAACGGCTACCATCAACGCAACTTGAAACCATCGAGGTAATCATGCAGGCACAGGATGTCATGACCAGCCCTGCGAAAACCGTCACTCCCGAAGCGACGGTCCAGGAAATTGCCGCAACTCTTTCCGCGTATGGAATCAGCGCGGTGCCGGTGGTAAACGATTCCGGCGAGATCGTCGGCGTGGTGAGCGAGGGCGACCTTTTGCGCCGGCGCGAACTCGGAACTGTACCCCACCCATCAAGGTGGCTCGCGTTTTTCGAGAATCCGGTAGAATTGGATGAGGCGTACCTCAAGGCAACCGCACGAACCGCCTCGGCCATCATGTCGCGCGAGGTGGTGAGCGTCGATGCGGACACATCGGTCATCGAGATCGCCGAGATTCTTGCCGAAAAGCACATTAAGCGCGTGCCGGTTCTGAGGGACGGCAGGTTGGCCGGCATCGTGAGCCGCGCCGATCTGGTTCGCGCCCTCGCGACGCAGAAACCCGCCAGCGAGCCGGAACCCGAGCCCGGCGACCGGGAAATTCGTCAGGAAGTGCTGCTCGTCGTCCGCGCGCTGAAGGCCGTGGACCGCCCCGACATCAATGTCATCGTCGAATCCGGAATCGTCAGCGTTTGGGGATACATTCAGAACGAGGAGCGCCGCGTCCCCATTGTCGAAGCGATCAAGAACGTTCCCGGTGTCAAGGCAGTTGAAGACCACCTCGCCACATTTCCGGCCTGGTACTGGGCGGAGTAGACACGTTCGACCGCTAAGGGCTGGCGGCCCGGGATCGCCCGCGAGCGGGCCCGATCAGAGCGGCCCCCATGGGGCGCCGCCCTACTCCGCCGGCACCTTCCGCGGCCTGCCGTTTTCATCGACTGCGACATAGACGAACGTGCCCTCGGTCACGCGCACTTCTTCGCTTGTGCCCACGCGCCGCGCGATGGTCTCGATGCGGATCGACAACGAGGTCCGCCCGACCTTCGCCACTTCGGCATAGACGCTGACGTGATCGCCGACATAGATCGGGGCGTGAAAGGTCATCGCGTCGATGGCGATGGTAACGACCCGGCCTTTGGCACGGGCGATCGCCGGGATCGCGCCGGCGATGTCCATTTGCGAGAGCACCCAGCCGCCGAAAATGTCGCCGGACGAATTTGCGTCGGCCATGCGCGGCACGGTGCGGATGGTCGGCTCGCCGGCATTGGTACGAACGGGACCGATTTCGCTCACGGGGTTTCCATTTGGGTCCGGGGTACCATATCTTGTTGTAGGTGGGCTCTCGCCTACTCTATAGTGCGGCCCACCATGACGTCTTGTTCATAGAGGAAGTCCAGGGTCCGCGCAATGGCCGACCTGTTCGAAGACCCGCCCCGGGGCCGCAAGCGCAAACCGCAATCCTATTCGGCCCGCGACATCGAAGTTCTTGAAGGGCTTGAGCCGGTGCGCCGCCGGCCCAGCATGTATATCGGCAGCACCGGCGAGGACGGCCTGCATCACCTTGCCTCCGAAGTGATCGACAATGCGGTCGACGAGGTGCTCCAGGGGGCGGCGACGCGGATCGAGATCGACCTCGGTGCCGACGGCTATCTCACCGTGCGCGACAACGGACGCGGCATCCCGGTTGATCCGCATCCCAGGTTCAAGAAGAAGTCGGCGCTCGAAGTCATTTTGACGACGCTTCACGCGGGCGGCAAATTCAATGGCAAGGCCTACGAAACCTCGGGCGGCCTGCACGGCGTCGGAGTTTCGGTGGTCAATGCGCTGGCCGACGATCTCACGGTCGAGGTGGCGCGCGACGGGAAACTGTGGCGGCAGACCTACTGCCGCGGCAAGCCCAAATCCAGACTCACATCGAAGGCGGTGAAGAACCGGCGCGGCACCACCGTCACCTTTCACCCCGATCCGAAAATCTTCGGCAGCAAGGCCTCGTTCAAGCCGGCGCGGCTCTATCGTCTGGCGCGCTCCAAGGCCTATCTGTTTCCGGGCGCAGAGATCCGCTGGCGATGCGATCCGGCTTTGCTGGGCGCCAAGGAGACGACACCGGAACGCGAGACCTTTCGCTTCCCGGGCGGGCTGGTGGACGCGCTCGATGCGGTTCTTGACGGACGCGCCGCTGCCACCGAGGCGCCCTTTGCCGGCAAAGCACCCTTCAACGGCAAGAAGGGGCGCGTCGAGTGGGCCATCGCCTGGCCCGAAGATGCCGAGCCGCACGCCGGCTTCTATTGCAACGCCGTGCCGACGCCTGAAGGCGGTACCCACGAAGCGGGCTTGCGCGCGGCCCTGAGCAAGAGCCTCAAGGCCCACGGCGCCCTCGTAAAGGACAAACGCGCGGCGAAGTTCACGGCCGAGGACGTGATCGGCGGGGCCGCGGTGATGATGAGCCTGTTTCTGCCCGAACCCCAATTTCAGGGGCAAACCAAGGAAAAACTTACCAGCCCCGAGGCCGGAAAGCTGGTGGAGACGGCGCTTCGGGATCATTTCGATCACTGGTTAAGCGGCGACCCGGTGGCAGCGCGGGCCCTTCTCGACACCGTTGCCGAACGGACCGAGACGCGGCTCCGGCGGCGCGACGAACGCGAGGTGTCGCGCAAATCAGCGACCCGCAAGGTTCGCCTTCCAGGAAAACTCGCCGACTGCTCGATTGCCGCGGCCAAGGGCACGGAACTCTTCATCGTCGAGGGCGATTCGGCCGGCGGCTCGGCCAAACAGGCGCGCGACCGCGCAACCCAGGCAGTGCTGCCGATCCGCGGCAAGATTCTCAACGTCGTCAGCGCCGGCGCCGCGAAGATGCGCGGCAACCAGGAAATCGCCGACCTGACTCTGGCGCTAGGATGCGGCGTGGGCGAACGCTATGACGACAACGCGCTACGCTATGAACGAATCATCATCATGACCGACGCCGACGTCGACGGCGCCCACATCGCGACCCTATTGATGAGTTTCTTCTATAGCGTCCTGCCGCAATTGATCGAAAACGGTCATCTGTATCTTGCCAACGCACCGCTGTACCGCCTCAGCCAGGGCGGCAAGATCATGTATGCGCGCGACGACGCCCATCGTGAGCGGCTGCTGAAGACCGACTTCGACGGCCGCGGCAAGGTCGAGGTCGGGCGCTTCAAGGGACTCGGCGAGATGCTGCCGGCACAGTTGCGCGAAACCACGATGGCGCCCGCCCACCGCACGCTGCTGCGGGTCGCAATCCCCGAGAAGGAGGCCGAACAGACCGCATCGCTGGTCGAAAGCCTGATGGGGCGCAAACCGGAACTGCGCCTTGCCTTTTTTCAGGATCGCGCGGAAGATGTGATTGAAGTGGACGTTTGAAGCGTCGGCGCCGGCAGGCCCGTGCCGCAAGGCGAGGAGGCGCCGCGGACGGATGCGTGTCGTTCTGAAATTGCTGCTTGCCGCGGCTTTTGCCGTCGCCGTTGCCGCTTGCGCCGGAACCGCCACGCGCGTCGGCACCAGCGGCATCTCCGAATTCTATTCGCCCTCGCTGGCCAGCTTATGTCTCCCGCAACGGCACCTTTCCGATGGAGGTGCACGGCAATCCCTTCGGGGTTCCGCAAGCGCAGTCCGACGCCGCGATTCGCGGTGCGCGGGCGATCCCCGCCTGGGCGGGCACGGGCAACTTCGTGGCCCATTCCGAGCCCGGCCGAGGTTTGCGGTTGGTGCTGGTCTTCGGCCCCACCGACGCGGCGGTCGGCTCCCGCCGCGTGTGCAGCGACGCAGGCGAAATCGCCACCGCGCGCAGCGAAACCCAGCCCCACGTCTTCGCCGCGTTCTGCCGCAATAACGAATGGATCACCTATGCCTCGATCCGCGTGCCGGCCCTCAAGGGGCCGGACGACCCGGCGCTGAACGACCTGATGGGCCAGGTCATGCTGAACGTCTTGCCGTTCATCGTACGCCGCCAGATAGTGTCCGGCCTTTAACCGCAAACACCGTTGCCGATCGGTGGCGCCGGGCGAGCGCCAGCCAGTCGCGCAGCAACCCGGCCACGGTCTCGGGCTGTTCCATCGGCGCGAGGTGCCCGCACTCCTGATAATGAACAGCCGCGACCCGGGGATGCGCCCGGCAATCTCGGCATGAATTTCGGGAGGGGTCAGGCGATCGTTGGCGCCGCCGATCACCACCACCGGGCAGTCGATGGTGGCAAGGTCGGGTCGGCTGTCGGGTCGGCTCATGATGGCGGTGGTCTGGCGGATGAAGCCGTCGCGGCCGACGTCTTCGGCCATGGCGGTGATGGCGGCGACCAAAAGGGTATCGTCGAGCCGGCCTTCGCTGATCATTTCCTTCATCAGACTTGCCGTCATGCCGCGGAATTCACCGATCTGCACCTGCGACAGGATTTCACGCCGCCGCGCGCTTTGTTCAGGCGAATCGGGCCGGGCCGAAGTATTGACGAAGGCGAGACGCTCGATCCGCTGCGGCGCCTGACGCCAAAGCTCGAACGCCAGATATCCGCCCATCGACAGACCGGCCAGCGCGAACCGGGGCGGCGCCTGATCCAGGACGTGGCGCGCCATCGCGGCAAGCGAATCCTGACGCGTCAGGTCCGGGACCCTCATTTCGGCCAGATGCTGCAGATTATCGAGCGCATAGACCCACAGGTTGCGGTTGCATAACAGGCCCGGAAGCAAAATCAGGTGGGGATCGCCGCTCATGAACCAAGCTATGGGCCGGACCTGTGCGAGCGTCAACAGCGAAGCCGCCAAGTCCCCGCATTGGTTGACGGCGCACCTGAAATCCCCTATCCCACCCGGCAATGATAGTAGGTTTTCTCCTTCAGGCGAGCGACCGGCCCGCCCGACCGGCCCCGGCCACATGAAATTTCGCGATCTCGGTCTTAGCGACGAAGCATTGCGCGCGGTCGATGACGCTGGCTATAGCCAGCCGACGCCGATCCAGGAACAGGCCATTCCCATCATCCTGCAGGGCCGCGACATGTTCGGCGTCGCCCAGACCGGCACCGGCAAGACCGCCTCGTTCACCCTGCCGATGATCGACATTCTGGCCGCGGGCAGCCCAAAGGCGCGGATGCCGCGCTCGCTGGTTCTGGAGCCGACGCGTGAGCTCGCGGCGCAGGTCGCCGAGAATTTTGTGACTTACGGCAAGTACTACAAGCTGTCGCTGGCGCTTCTGATCGGCGGTGTCAGCATGGATGAGCAAAACAGGAAGGTGGACCGGGGCGTCGATGTCCTGGTCGCCACCCCCGGACGGCTTCTGGATCACGTCGAAAACGGACGCTTGTTGCTGAACGGGATCAAGTTCCTCGTCGTCGACGAAGGCGACCGATTACTTGACATGGGCTTCATGCCCGATGTCGAGCGCATCGTGCAACTGACGCCGACATTGCGGCAAACCCTGTTTTTTTCCGCCACCATGCCGCAAGACATCAAGCGGCTGGCCAAGAAATTCCTGTCCAATCCCAAGGAAATCTTCGTCGCGCCGCCGGCATCCCCCGCCGAAACGGTCGAGCAGTTCATGGTCGTGGTCAAGCCCGATATGAAACGCGAGGTGCTGCGCAACCTGATCCGCGGCGACAATGCTTCGCATGCTCTGATCTTCTGTAACCGCAAGCGCGACATTGGCGTTTTGGTCCGCTCGCTCAAGCGCCACGGGCTCCCGGCCGCCGAATTGCATGGCGACATGGCACAATCGCTTCGCATGGAGACGCTGGAAGGTTTCAAGGCGGGCCGGATCGGTTTCCTGGTGGCGAGCGACGTCGCGGCGCGCGGCCTCGACATTCAGGGATTGCCACACGTTTTCAATTTCGACGTACCGACCCACGCCGAAGCCTACGTTCACCGTATCGGCCGAACCGGCCGCGCCGGCTTGTCGGGCCGCGCGATTACGATTGCCATGCCGGAAGACGGAAAATACGTTGCCGCCATCGCCGCCCTGATCGGGCACGATATCCCCAAGATGGACCCGCCCGGCGTCGAAAAAAGGACGCTCGAAGAAGCCGAACCCGGCCGCCGCCGGGGACGGGGACGCCAGGCGGGTGGGCGCAAGCCACGCACCGAGGGCGGCGCTGCGAAACCGGACCGCAAAACCAGTAGCGATCCAGCACGCGAAGCCAAACCTGCCGACTCGAAAACACAGCGCAGAACCCGATCCAAACCCGCCGATCCGGATTCAACACGCGAAGCCAAACCCGCCGGCTCGAAAACACCGGGCAGAACCCGATCCAAACCCGCCGATTCGGGTGGCGGCCGCAAGCTCAAGCCGCGTGCGCCTACGCACGAGGCCGATTCAGAATCAGAATTAGGACTCGGCGGTCACGTGCCCGCGTTCCTGCAACGCGCCCCGGGCCAGGATCGGGCGACGCAATCGAAACCTTCGGACAGCAGCCGCGGCCGCCGCCCGCGCCGCCGCACCCGGCCGCCAAAATAGAGTCGGGCGCGAAATCGAATTCACCTCTAGCGCGACGGTCATTCCTGCCATAACTCAATACTCCGGCCCGCCATGACTCAAGATACCGGTTATCAAGACGTTCTTTTTTCCCACCCACGCGAGGGCGTGCTGCAAATCACCCTCAATCGACCGAAAAAACTCAACGCCTTCACCGATCGAATTTGGCAGGAGATTGCACGCGCCCTGGGCGAGGCCGAATCAGACGATAGCGTGCGCTGCGTGGTCGTAACCGGCGGGCTGAAAGTTTTCGCGGCCGGTTCGGACATCGGCGAACTGCAGCAGCGTGGCATGTTCAGCCGTACCGCCGCCGACCGTTTCCGGCACTGGGATGTGATTCACCGCTTCCCCAAACCGATGATCGCTGCCGTCAACGGCTATGCGCTTGGCGGCGGCTGCGAACTGGCGATGGTGTGCGACTTCATGATTGCCGGCGATACCGCGAGCTTCGGCCTGCCCGAGCTCAACCTCGGACTGATCCCGGGTCTCGGCGGCACGCAGCGGCTGGTGCGCGCGGTGGGAAAATCGGTGGCGATGAAACTGATCATGACGGGCGAACGGATCGATGCCGCGGGTGCGCTGTCGCTCGGGCTCGCCGCCGAAGTGACGGCGCCGGACAAGACTCGGGATCGTGCCCTCGACCTCGCCGAAAAGATCGCCGCCAAGGCCCCGCACGCAATCCTGCACGCAAAACAAGCCATCTTGCAGGCCTTCGAAACCGGGCTCGAGGCGGGACTCGCATACGAGCGCCGCGCCACGGTTCTTCTGTTCGCCTCCGAGGATAAAGAAGAAGGCGTCGCGGCGTTTCTCGAAAAACGCAAACCCGACTTCAAGGGCAGCTAGCGCAAATCCCGAGCCGGCGGAATCGCCGGCGACGACGATTTGCGTACTATGTAAAAGGGATAGAGCTTTTCGCGTGAACGCATGCGAACGGGAAAAGCTCTGGTCACCGCACGCCGGACTGCGGCAGTTGGCGCGGGTCAGTCGCGTTCTTCAAGCCAGTGCATCTGGATGGCTTCGAGAATCTTTTCGTTCGACCGGTTGGGGTCGTCGTCGAAGCCGTCGAGTTCGCACACCCACTTGTGCAGAGCGGTAAAGCGCACGTTCACCACGTCGGCGTCGGGGTGCCGGTCTTCGAGTTCAATGGCGATATCGTTGACGTCGGTCCAACGCATGGCGCGTTCCTTCCCCGCTAGGTCCTGTCCGCATTGGTTGGTCGAATACGTCGTTTCAAATTCAGTCGCCGGCGGAAAATAGATCGATCGCGCCGACGCGAATAACAGTTTTATTTCATTGCTTTACGTAATTTCCAAGCCCAGGTCCTAGTCCACCATCATGTTGCGCGTCGCCGCCGGTAACGTCACCGTCAATCCGTCCATCTCTTCGGTCATGATGATCTGACAGCTCAACCGCGAGGTATGGGTGAGGGCAAACGCGAGATCGAGCATGTCTTCCTCGTCCTCAGTGGGTTCGGGCAGCTTCTCGTAATCTTCCGGATCGACGATGACATGGCAGGTCGAACATGCGAGCGCACCCTCGCACGCGCCTTCGATGTCGATGTCGTGCTTGTGCGCAAGTTCCATCACGGAAATTCCGCACGGCGATTCAATTTCGGTTCGTGACCCGTCGGGACTGACAAAAATGACTTTCGGCATCGGCGAGAATTACTCTTTACTCAGACGATCTTCCAGATTTCCCACCTCGACGCCCGCGAGTGCGCCGCGAATGCCGCGGTCCATGCGCCGTTCGGCGAACTCGTGGGCGGCACCATCGAGACCTTCGACCGCATTGGCGATGGCGTCTTGGTTTTCACCCGCCATGGCGCGGCGCACGACCGCCATCTCGGTTTCGAGTTCGCTCCGTTCGTCGGCGCTCAGCAGATCGCCGTCGGCCGCGATCGCGGAATCAAGAGCCAGCAACGCGCGTTCGGCCTCAACCCGCGCTTCGACTAGCAGCCGGCGGGTCATGTCGTCGCGCGCGTGCGCCATGCTGTCGCGCAACATACCGGCGAGTTCCTCTTCGTCGATGCCATAGCTCGGTTTGACCGACACCTGCTGTTCGGTGCCGGTCGTCTGCTCGCGCGCCGCCACCATCAACAACCCGTCGGCATCGACCGAGAACGTCACCCGGATGCGTGCGGCGCCCGCCGTCATCGCCGGAATGCCGCCAAGCTCGAATCGGGCCAGCGAGCGATTCTGATCGACCATTTCGCGCTCGCCCTGCACGACATGGATCGCCATCGCCGTCTGTCCATCCTGATAGGTCGTGAATTCCTGCGCCCGCGCCACCGGGATGGCGGTGTTGCGGGGAATGACCTTTTCGACCAGGCCGCCCATGGTCTCGATGCCGAGCGAGAGCGGAGTCACGTCAAGCAGCAACATTTCCGAGCCCCGCGTCAGCGCCTCGGCTTGCAACGCGGCGCCCAGCGCAACCACCTCGTCGGGGTCGATGTCGGCGCGCGGCTCGCTTCCGAACAGTTCCGTCACTTGCGCGCCCACCAGTTTAACCCGGGTCGAGCCGCCGACCAGCACCACGCCGGACAGTTCGGCGGGCGAGATGTCCGCCGCCGCCATTGTTTCGCGGCAAATCTGCATCGTGCGCTCGACCAGCGGCGCGATGGCGTGCTCGAAATCGGCCCGGTCGAGAACGTGCTTCGTCGTCTGGCCGCCGATCTCGACATGCCAGGTGCCCGAGTCCTGGCCGGTGAGACATTCCTTGGCGATGCGCGCGGTGGACAGGACAAGCTTGATCTCGCCGGGGGTTGGGTTCTGTTCGCCGAATTCGGCGGTGCGCTCGGCCAAAAAGCGTTCTGCGATCGCGTAGTCGAAGTCGTCGCCGCCCAACGCCGAATCGCCGCCGGTCGCCACCACCTGAAACACGCCCATCTGCATCCGCAGAATGGAAATATCGAAGGTGCCGCCGCCAAGGTCGTACACCGCATACAAACCCTCGGCCTTCTGGTCCAGACCGTAGGCCACCGCGGCGGCGGTCGGTTCGTTGACCAGGCGCAGTACTTCGAGCCCGGCAAGCCGGGCCGAGTCGCGCGTCGCCGTGCGGGCGGCGTCGTCGAAATAGGCCGGTACCGTCACCACCGCGCGAGTGACTTTGGTGCCAAGCGCGCGTTCCGCCCGTTCGCGCAGGCCGCCCAGGATGGCGGCTGAAATCTCGACCGGCGTCAGGGTGCGGCCTGCGACTCGCAGGCGCACCATCCGTTCGCGCGAATCGGTCTCGGGGCCGGATTCGATTTCGTAGGGCAGGCTGCCGGCAAGCGCTTTGACGTCGTGGGCACCGCGGCCCATCAGGCGCTTGACAGAACTCACTACCCGGTTCGGATTCTCCAGGAGGTGCACCCGTGCGTCTTCGCCGACTACCGGTTCGGCGCCGTCGAGATAGGCAACGACCGAGGGCATCAACGACTTGCCGTCGCGTCCCTGGCGCAGAACCTCCGGCTTGCCGCCGGTAGAATAGGCGACCAGCGAGTTTGTGGTCCCGAGATCAATTCCGACCGCCGCGTCGTCGTCGGTATGGGGCCGCGGCGTTTGTCCCGGTTCGTGTATTTCCAGAAGGGTCATGCGGTTGCGGCCCGTGTCCTGGCGCGCGCTTCACCGGCCAGTTTTTCGAGAAATGAAAGGCGCACCGTCAGGTCCGCCGCAGAATCGAGGCCACCGGTTGCAAATGCCGTCGCCAGCGCCGCGACGCAGCCCGCCAAGGACGCCTCAAACTCGGCGGCAATTGCCGCCAGTTCGGTACCGCCTTCGGCCCCGGCGAGGGCTTCGCGCATTTCCATCACCGAGGCAAGCAGTTCTGGATGGGCCATCGTCTCGGCGGCATCGTGAACAGGATGGCCGCGCATTTCCAGCAGGCGGCGCGCGCGGCTAAGCGGCGATTTCAACGCTTCGTAAGCATCGTTGACCGCCGTCGCGTGACTCAGCGAATACGCCTTTTCACGCGCGGTCTGGGTCGCAAACCGGTCCGGATGGAAGCGGCGCTGAAACCCGATGTACTGACGTTCGAGTTCCGCGGGATCGAGATCGTAGTCCGGTTTCAATCCGAGGCGTAAGAACGGATCGAGCTCGCGGCAGGGCAGAATCTTGCCGCAGGTGTGGCAAAACAGAGCGCGCACATCAACCGGCCCCCGGCACGACCAGCACGCCGTTTCGTTCCTGCCGCGGGCGGCCGCGGCGCCATTCTGGGACTGCCGTTTGGTCATGGGTCTAAGATTGGAAACCGTGGGCGGGCGCAAGCGCGGCCGCGCCCTAAACGTGAAACGATTCGCCGCAGCCGCACCGGCCTTTTTCATTCGGATTGTTGAACACAAACCCGGACTTCAGTTTGTCTTCGACGAAATCCATTTCGGTACCAATCAGGAACATGGCGGCCTTGGGGTCGATGAAAATTGTAATGCCCTTGTCTTCGACGACTTCGTCAAATTCGTTGGCCTCGTCGGCATATTCAAGGGTGTACGAAAGCCCCGAGCATCCGGCGGTGCGCACGCCGACGCGAACGGCCAGCGCCGGCTTGTCGCGCTTTGCGAGCAGGTCCTTGACCCGGGCCGCGGCCAAATCCGTTACTGTCATTGCCGTACCAAACACGTTACCCGTTCTCCTCTGTTGATCCCGCCACGGGGCCGCCCCTACTCGGCCGCTTCGCCGGCTTCGTTCGCCTGAACCTCTGCGCCCGATTTTTTGGCGCGGTAATCCGCCACCGCCGCCTTGATCGCATCTTCTGCCAGCACCGAACAGTGAATCTTGACCGGTGGCAACGCCAAGTGTTCGGCAATATGGGTATTCCGGATTTCAGCCGCCTCGTCCAGGGTTTTGCCCTTGACCCACTCGGTTACCAGGCTGGAGGACGCAATCGCCGAACCGCAGCCGAAGGTCTTGAACTTGGCATCCTCGATAATGCCGTTCGCATCGACCTGGATTTGCAGCTTCATCACGTCGCCACACGCGGGTGCGCCGACAAGGCCGGTCCCGACGTTGTCGAAGTCTTTGTTCATCGAGCCAACGTTGCGCGGGTTCTCGTAGTGATCGACAACTTTTTCGTTATACGCCATGACGTTCTCCTAACTGTATTTGTATCCGCACCGGCGGCGGCGGGATACGGCAAATTCTAGTGGTCCGACCATTCAATGCTTTTGATATCGATGCCCTCCTGGGCCATCTCCCAAAGCGGGCTCATCTCGCGCAGTTTGTTGACGTGGTTGGTCAGGGCTTCGATCGCGTAGTCGATCTCGGCCTCGGTGGTGAACCGGCCGATGCCCAGGCGCAAGGACGTATGCGTGAGGTCCTCACCCACGCCCAGCGCCCGCAGCACATATGAGGGTTCCAGCGACGCCGACGTGCACGCCGAGCCCGACGACACGGCCAGATCCTTGATCCCCATCATCAGCGATTCGCCCTCGACGTAGGCAAAACCGAAATTCAGGTTGCCCGGATAGCGTTGATTGCGGTCACCGTTAAGGAAGATATCCGGCAGGGCGGCGGTCAGGCCGTCGTGAAGCCGGTCCGAGAGGCGGCGGATGCGTTCGTTGTCGGCACCCAGGTCCTTTTGGGCGATCGCACACGCCTCCCCGATTCCGACGCACAACATCGGCGCGAGCGTCCCTGAGCGCATGCCACGTTCCTGACCGCCGCCGTTAATCAGCGCCCGTAGCCGGACGCGCGGTTTACGCCGCACATAAAGGACCCCGATGCCCTTCGGTCCGTACAGCTTGTGGCCCGAAATGCTCATCAGGTCGATGTTCATTTCATTGACGTCGAGCGGGATCTTGCCGGCCGCCTGCGCCGCATCGGTGTGAAAAAACGCGCCGCGTTCGCGGCAGATGGCGCCGATGTCGGCGAGCGGTTGAATGACACCGATCTCGTTGTTGACGCCCATTACCGATACCAAAAGGGTTTCGCCGGTCACGGCCTCACGCAGCGCATCGAGATCGACCAGGCCGTTGGGCTGCACCGCCAGGTAGGTGACGTTGAAGCCCTCCTGTTCGAGATGGCGGCAGGTATCGAGAACGCATTTGTGCTCGGTCACAAGGGTGACGATGTGAGATTTGCGGTCTTTGTAAAACGCGCCGACGCCCTTGAGCGCCAGGTTGTTCGATTCGGTCGCACCGGAGGTGAAGACGATCTCCTTGGGGTCGGCGCCGATCAGGCTTGCCACCTGGGCGCGCGCCTTTTCGACCGCCTCTTCCGCGTCCCAGCCGAATTGATGGCTGCGCGAATGGGGGTTGCCGAACTTGTCGGTCAGATACGGCATCATCGCCTCGAGCACGCGGGGATCGAGCGGCGTCGTCGCCTGATAGTCAAGATAGATCGGGAGCTCGATGTTCGCGCCCGTCTTGGTTTCGGCCATTGGTCTTCCTACTATTCCCTACGCCGCGTTACGGCCGCGTGTCGCGGCGGGACCGGCCCGCCGGTTGAGTGCCATCCAGCTTTCGACGAATTTCCCGATGTGGGCGGGTTCCGTCGCCCGGCCCAGACTTAACCGTATCGCCGTCGCCGCTTCGTCCGGATCGATCCCCATGGCGGCGAGCACGTGCGACGGCCCAACCTTGCCGGACGAGCACGCCGCGCCGGCACTGACGGCAATCCCGTCGAGATCGAAAGCCATCACCTGGGTTTCGGCCGCAACGCCCGGCATGGAGAGGCAACTGGTATTGCCGAGGCGCGTTGCGCCCGCGCCAAAGACCCGCGCCCCTGCGCCTTCGAGCCGGGCCTCGATGTCGTCACGCAGGCTTTGAATTTCGTCCGCCGCGGCGAGGTCATCGCGGCTAAGTTCCGCTGCCAGCCCGAAACCGGCAATTCCGGGAACATTCTCGGTGCCGGCACGGCGGCGGCGTTCCTGCCCACCGCCGGTCATCTGTGCCACTAGCTCTGCTCCGCGCACGATAAGCGCACCAACGCCCATCGGACCGCCGAATTTGTGCGCCGACAGCGAAACCAGATCGGCATTCCGGGCGGCATCGAGGGGAATCTTGCCCGGGCCCTGAACCGCGTCGCAATGGAAGAGCGCGCCATGGCGGTGGGCAATGGCAGCCACCTCGGCAACGGGCTGGATGACGCCGGTTTCGTTGTTGGCCAGCATGATCGAAACCAGTGCAGGGGCCCCGCACGCATCGAGCGCGGCATCGAGCACGGCAAGATCGGCGACGCCCTCACCATCGACCGGCACGACGTGACAGTCGTGTCCGCCTCTCCTCGCCGGCGCCAAAACCGAATCGTGTTCCACCGCAGAGACAAAAATCGTGCGCCGGCCGGCACCGTGGATCGCCAGATTATTGGCCTCCGTGCCGCCCGAAGTGAACACCACATCTTCCGGCGCCCAGCCGCCCAACCCGGCGACTTGCTCGCGCGCACTCTCGACCGTCCGCCGCGCAAGGCTACCGAAACGGTGCACCGACGAAGGATTCCCGGCCCGGAGTGCCGCGGACCGCATCGCCTCCGCGACCGGCTCGCGCACCGGCGCGCCCGCGTTGTAATCGAGATAGATGCCGAGTTCGGTCACAAGACTTCTGCTTTCGAAGGTGCGCCCGACATCGGATGCCGGGCCGCCCGCTGCTAGGCGGTCGCCCGCTCCGCCTGGTCTTCGTCGATTTCTGCGCTCCTGAGGCCGCTGGTGCCAATGACTCGTTTGGCAATGACATCCTCCAGCGACACCGAACTCAGAAACATGTGAACCTGGTTGCTGAGTTCTTCCCACAGGTCGTGGGTCAGGCAGCGGCCGGAATCGCGGCTGCAACCGACCGAGGACCCGGGCGTACACCGGGTCGCGCGCAACGGCTCGTCGACCGCAATCACGATGTCCGAAACCCGGGTCTCGTCCGTTGTCCGGTTGAGCAGATAGCCACCGCCCGGCCCGCGGACGCTTTTGACCAACCCGCCACGACGCAATTTTCCGAACAACTGTTCCAGATAGGACAGCGAGATTTCCTGCCGTTCTGCAATTTCCGCCAGCGAGACCGGCTTGCCGGCACTGTTGGCGCCCAGATCGACCATCGCCATCACCGCATAGCGGCCTTTGGTACTGAGTTTCACGCTTCGTCTCCTTGATTTGCCGGGCCGGCCGGATCAATCGTCGCCGTCGGCCTCGTCCCCTGCTGCCAGACCGGGAATTTGGGCGTTGCCCGGCCAAGCCGCATCGACATTGCCCGCGCGGCCCTGTAGCTGCCGCTCGAGTTCGGTTACGCGTGCACTAAGGCATTGAATCTGTTCCAAAAGTCCTTCGACCGCATTCGAGGATGGGTCGCGCAGGGTGTCACCCGCAGCGCCGTAGGCCGTGAAGGGCTGCGGTGCCGCCGATTCCTTACGCGCAATCGCCCGCGCCGGGATCCCGACGACGACGTTGTTGGACGCCACATCCTTGACCACCACCGCGTTCGAGCCCACCCGGACGCCTTCGCCGAGCGTAATCGGGCCCAGCACTTTGGCACCCGCGCCGACGATGACGTTTTCCTCGAGCGTCGGGTGGCGTTTGCCGGGATCGAGCGAGGTCCCGCCGAGGGTCACGCCCTGATAGAGCGTGACGCCGTCGCCGATGACGGAAGTCTCGCCCACGACCACGCCCATTCCGTGGTCGATAAAAAACCCGCGCCCGATGACGGCGCCGGGATGAATTTCTATTCCGGTCCACCAACGGGCGATGGCCGAAATCCAGCACGCCAAAAACCGAAAACCTCCCCGCCATAACCCGTGCGCCAGCCGATGCGCCACGACGGCCTGAAATCCGGGGTAAAAGAGCACCACTTCGAGGCGCGACCGGGCCGCCGGGTCGCGATCCAACACGGCATCGAGATCGGCACGCAAAGACTTGAAACCGGGCCGACTGCCCATGATATATTCCGACCTTGGCTATTCGGCTCAAGGCACTGAGCCGCAGGGACCCTATATATTGATCCCGACCCCTGTGATCAAGTAATTAATGCCCGATTCAAGCAGTTTCGAGATCTATTTTCTACTGTTTTAATCAATTATAATCGGGTGGTCCCGACGGGACGGCCCCTGTAACAAACGGATCCGATGCCTGACGTTACCTTTCACGGCCCCGACGGCCGCCTCGAAGGCCGCTACCACGACACAGGGTCGCCGGGTTCGCCGGCCGCCCTTGTGCTGCACCCCCATCCGCTGCATGGCGGAACCATGAACAACAAGATCGTGTACACCCTCTATCGCGCCTTCGCGGATCGCGGTTTTTCGGTGCTGCGGTTCAATTTCCGCGGCGTCGGCCGCAGCGAGGGCGCCTTCGACTACGGGCCTGGCGAGCTGTCGGATGCAGCGGCGGCGCTGGACTGGCTTCAAACCTTCAACGAAAACGCCCGTCAGACCTGGATCGGCGGGTTTTCCTTCGGCGCCTGGATCGCAATGCAGTTGCTGATGCGCCGGCCCGAAATCACAGGTTTCCTGTCGCTGGCACCGCCCGCAAATCTCTATGACTTTACTTTTCTTGCGCCGTGTCCGTCGTCGGGCCTGATTCTCCAGGGGGATGCCGACGAGCACGTTCCCGGGGAAGACGTCAGCAAGCTGGCGAAGAAACTGGTGGCCCAGCGCGGCCTCGACATCGACTACCGCACCATCAAAGGGGCGGACCATTTCTTCACCAACAAGCTGGACGAGATGGCCAAAGTGGTCGGCGGCTATCTTGACGTTGCGCTGCCCGTCGCCGAGGCCGCAAGGGGATAGAGCAATATCCGCAGGGATTGAACCGGCGCGGTTCGATCCGTCGGATGAAATTGCTCCAGTTTTCAAGAAGCTAGAGCAGCTTTATCCGTTCAGTGATCGCCGAAAGCGATTCCACCTGAACGGATGCTGCTCTAGTACGCAAATCGTCGTCGCCGGCGATTCCGCCGGCTCGGGATTTGCGCTCGGGCGATTCTGGTTCGTCTGGAATCGCCCGTGGCCGCAAGGCGGCCCGCCGCTTGTGCGGCGCGCTCGCGCAGGCGCGGACCAATCGGTCCGCTGCCGTGAGCGACAAAAAAGCGAGAGTGGTTCCGATTAAAACGGAACCGCTCTAGGCGCGATCAGGGTTCGCCGCGCAGAATTTCGTTGCCGATCGAGAGATCGAAACGGTTGGCGGCGCTGCCTTCCCTGAGGGCGAGTTCGATCAGGCCGATCGAGTTTTCGTACCAGAATCCGCGCCGCGGATCGGCCTCGCCGAATACCCGCGCGTGGGGGAATTCCGTGCCGCGCGCCTCGACGATGTCGCCGGAGGTCAATGTCGCTGCGCGCACGCCGGTTGCCGCGTTGCCGAAGCGGTCGATATAGACGATGCGCCACAAATCATCGGGCCAGTCTTGCAGCAGGCGGGCCGAAGGCAGCGCCGACGTGCCGGGCGGGTCGTCGCCGCGGGCGATCATCGCCGCCACCGGCGCGAACAGGTCGCGGCCGTGAAAGCTGATCGACAATTGCTGCGGCCGCCAGTCGATGTCCCAAAAGGCCGTGTCCTGGGCCCGTGCTGCCAGTACGTTGAACAGGCCGTTGCCGGGTCCGACGAACCAGCGCCCGTCAGCCCGTACGATTACAGGTTTGCGGCTCCGTGTGCCGACGCCGGGATCGACCACGCCGACGAGGACCGAACGCTCGGGAAGCGTGCCCGCCAGCGCCGCCAGCAGGTAGGCCGAGGACTCGATGTCGAAGGCCGGCGCATCGTGCATCAGGTCGACAACCGGAATGCCCGGGGACTGGTGGGCCAGAACCGCCTTCATTTGCCCGACATAGGGCCCCTCTAGGCCGAAGTCGGTGAACAGGGCAATCAACGGTGCGGTCATGATGAAGCACTATGGGGGGCAAGGGCTGCCATGAAAAGCGCAACTCCAGACGGTTACATCCCCGTCCTCGACGCCTTATCCTGATTTCATGACTGAACAGACCGGCGTGCGCGCCGCCCCCAATCCGTTGCTCAAGTTCCTGATCGATATAGGGCCGCTGGTGGTGTTCTTCGTCGCCAATGCGCGTTTCGGCATCATCGGCGGCACCGCGGCTTTCATGGCCGCGACGGTAGTCTCGCTGGGGACGAATTATTGGCTGGAACGGCGCCTGCCCATGCTGCCGCTCGCCACCGCGGTGTTCGTGCTGGTGTTCGGCGGGCTGACGGTGGCGCTCAACGACGAACTTTTCATCAAGCTCAAGCCCACCATCGTCAATACCCTGTTCGGCGTCATCTTGCTCGGCGGGCTGGCGATGGGCCGGCCGTTGCTGCGGCCGCTACTGGGGGCCGTATTCGCACTGAACGAGACCGGATGGCGCAAGCTCAGCTTCCGTTGGGCGTTGTTCTTCTTCGCCCTTGCCATCGTCAACGAAATCGTCTGGCGCAATGTCACGACAGACATGTGGGTGAACTTCAAGGTCTTCGGCATCATGCCGTTGACGGTGCTGTTCAGCCTCGCCCAGATGCCATTGATCGCCCGCTATCGCCCCGACGACGAGGCCGAGGACTGAAGCCTACAATCCGTGCTGGCTGAAATCGGAGGTTTCGCCAGCCGGGTTGACGAAGGGCGCGAAGATTTGCGTGCCCGCGACCTCGCGGTGCTGATGAAGCGCCCAATGCACCGACGGGAAGGCGATCTCGGTCCACGGGATTTCATCCCACAGGAAGAATCTGGCTTCGATGGTTTCGGGCCCCGGCGCCAGGTCCGGCCCGGGCAAGACGGCTCGGTAAATCAACTGCACCTGAGAGATACGGTCGATGCTGTAGACCGCCAGCAGTGCGTCGATGGCGATGTCGACACCGGCCTCTTCCTGAGCCTCGCGGCGGGCGCCGGCCTCGGTAGATTCTTTCTCTTCGAGGAATCCGGCGGGGATGGTCCAGTAGCCGGTGCGCGGTTCGATCGCGCGCCGGCATAATAAATAGCGGTCCTCGAACGTGCACACGGCGCCGACCACGACTCTTGGGTTGACGTAGTTCACGAAGCCGCAGGTGTCACAGACAGCGCGAATCCGGTTGTCGCCTTCGGGAATCTTGTAGGTGACCGGTCCCGGCAAACCGGCAGGGAAGGGAATCGTCTTGGCCCGGGTCATGGCGGCACTCTGGCACTGGTGCGCCCCACCGTCCAGCGGGCGGCATCGCGCACCGGACTGGAATCAAAAAAGGCGCCCGCAGACGCCTTTTTCCTGTCGGAGGCCCGGGATCAGACTCGGATATCAACCCGGTCGCCGTTCCGTTCTTCGTCGTCCTCGTCGCGGCGTTCCTGCCGTTCGGCGGCATCGAGTTCGCGGCGAGCTTCGTCGTCGCGAGCCTGCACTTCCTCTTGCTGCCGCGGTTCGGTGCTGCCGGTCTCGGTGACCGGACGTTCCGTCTGCTGGTCTTCGACGCGGCGCGGCCCCGGCGTGTTGGTCCGCGTTTCTGGCGCTACCGGAGTCGTGAGCGTGAACCCCGTCCCGATTTGCATTTCGTGCTCCTTCGTATCCGCTCAGTGTTGGCTTCGATGCCGAGGGAGCCAAGGTGAATGCTTCTGCAATGCCTTGAACAAGAGGGCGTTATTGGAAATATGGGCGGAAACGGGAAGAATTCCAGCCCCCGGAGCCTTTCGCTTTTCGCACCCGGATGGCGGGGGGCGCAGCGCCCTATTGTTGTCCCGATTTGGGCCAATGTATGTTTCAAGAAGGGCCAGTGTCCCAAGTTAGAGCACCCCCAGACCCCGGCCAGACTCGTGTTTCTTGGCAAGTTTCAGCCGTTATTAGCCCCTTTGCCACGACAGACCGGGTTGGCCCGCCGCTTGCCGCAACGGGAGGTGAAAGTTGCAGCCGGTCGGCACCATAACCGTCGACCCTGTTGCATAGCGTTTGCGGATCCAACCCCCATAGGACCCGTAATGTCGTAGGAGGCGTCTTCCCCCAAGGACGCCTCCTACTTTATTGGCCTCCTGCCGGATTGGCCTCCTGCCGGCGTTACGGTCACTTCCCGGCACGCAGCGTTTCCAGTTCGCTGGCGACGATGCGGTGGATTTCGGTGCCCGGTTCGAGCAGCGGCAATAGTCGCTCCCAATAGCCCAGCGCAGCGGTCCGATCTTCGGTCTGGAGCGCCCCCAGGCCCAAGAAAAAGAGGGCGTCAGGGTGGGCCGGGTCGAGGTCGAGTATCTGCCCGTAGATTTCGAGCAATTCGGGCGCGAGTATCGGGCCTGGTGGACTGAGCTCGCGTAGGGCGCGGGCATACCCGTCCAGCACCTCGACGTCGCCCGGCCTCAAGGCGGTGGCGCGGTCCAAGGCCTCTCGCGCCTTGTCGCTTTCGCCCAGCACCACCCACGAGCGGGCGAGCCGCAGCCAGCCTTCGGCGTCGCCGGGTTCGTCCACGAGCCGGGCCGCGAGGCGCTCGACCATGTCACGGATGAAGGATTCGCGTTCTTCGTCTGACATCGCCTGCGCCGCGTCGATTTCCGCGCGCGTGAGACCAGCACCCGGGGGCGGCGGACTCCTGTCGAGTTCAGGCAGAACTGCGGCCAGGTCGATATCGAGATCGCGCGCCGTTTCCTGTAAGTACGATAGAACCGGACCCAGCCATGATGCGCCCGCAGGCGAATCGCGATAGAGCGCGAGCCATTGGTCGAACGCCTGCTGAAGTTCTCCCGCCTGGGCGCGTTCGAGCGCGAGATAGAACCGCGCGGCGACATTGTCCGGTTCACCAGCGAGCGCGATTTCGAATTCAATTTTGGCCGGTGGCACGACGGTGCCTTGTGCGGCATAGACCATCGCTTCGCCCAGCAGCGCGTGCGGGCCGGGGCGATCGGGGGCGAGCGCGGTGGCGGCGGCGAACGCTCCGGCGGCCAAGGTGAATTGTGAGGCCGCCAAATACGTCTGCCCGAGATCGATCCAGGCGGGGAGGTTTTCAGGATCGGCGCCGAGCTGTTCCCGGAGCGAAGCAATCCGTTCCACGACGCGGGCCTGGAACTCCGCCCCGGAAGGTTCCTGCTCGAAGCGCCCGGCGATGGGCCGATCCGGTTCGGCCGGCGCGCCCTGAAGCAAATAAAGTAGGACCGCAAACGCCGGCACCAGCAGAGCAATCCCGATCACAGTTCCTAGCCGCAGCCCGCCGGGCCGGACCGGGGGCGCTGCCGATTCCGGGTCGGGGCCACCCTCGGGTGCCGCCGCAAGCATCCGGCGCATGATTTCGGTCCGCGCCGCTTCCTCTTCCGCACCCGAAATCACGCCGCGTTCGAGATCGGCATCAAGGTCGCGCAACTGGTCGCGGTAGACCGCGAGGTCAAATTCGGCGCGGCGCGGCTTGGTGTGGCGCGTCCGAAGCGCCGGCACGGCAAGGGCCGCAACAACGGCCGCGGTCATCGCCGCCAGGATTAGGGTCAAAACCATCGGTCGGCCTGGTCAGTGCGGCTCGTCCGCCGATTCATTCAGCAGGGCGTCGATGCGGCGGCGTTCGTCCTCGGACAGCGGTGCTGCCACCAAACCGGTGTGACGGCGCAGGTAGACGGCGACACCCGCCCCGGCCAGCAGCAAGATTACCACCGGGCCCAGCCACAGCAGCAACGTCGAGGCCTTGAACGGCGGCTTCATCAACACCCAGTCGCCGAATCGCGCGCCGACATAATCCAGCACCTTGGGATCGGTATCGCCGGCCAGGATCCGTTCGCGCACGATGATTCGCAGGTCTCGGGCGAGATCGGCATCGGATTCGGCGATCGTCTGGTTCTGGCACACCAGGCAGCGGAGCTGGTTGTGGAGCGCCCGGGCGCGCGCTTCGAGCGTCGGATTGGCGAGCGGCGAGTCAATCTGCTGCGCCGTCGCGGGCACTGCGAAGGCGACGAGGAACGCGACCGCAAGCAAGGCCAAAAGGCGCGAGGCCGGCATCATTCCGCTTCCGTCTCGGCGCGCGCGTTGCGGCGCGCCGCGTCTTCGGCGCGGGCCTGTTCGATCAGGGGTACTATCTTGCGGCGCAGTAACTTCGGCGTCACCTGGGCGACGTGCTTGAAGATGATGGTCCCGGCGCCATCGACGACAAACGTCTCGGGGACGCCATAGATCCCCCATTCGATGCTCTGGCGTCCGTCAAGATCGGCGCCGACCTTGGTATAGGGGTCGCCCAGCGCCCGCAGCCAGGCCAGCGCGTTCTCGGGGTCGTTGCGGTAGTTGATGCCGTAAATCGGGATGTCGTTGGTGCGTGCGAATTCCATGAAAACCGGATGCTCCTCGCGGCAGGGGCGGCACCAGGAGGCGAACACATTGACGATGGCCACTTCGCCGCCGGTGAAGTCGGCCGTGGAAAGGCCCTCTTCATAGCCCGGCAGCGGCGGCATATCGAAGTCGGGAACCGGTTTGCCGATCAGGGCCGAGGGGATCTCGCGCGGGTTCAACGTCAGCCCGATGGAAAAGGCGATCACCAGCGCCAGGAAAAGGCCGAGCGGCAAGTAGAACTTGAGGCGCATGGCCGGGTCTCAAGCGCCGCTTGGCAACGGCGCCGCCTTGACCGGCGAGCGGCTTCGTTTTCGCGCCGGCGCGCCGACGCGGTGGCGGCGGTCGCTCAGCGACACCAGCGCCCCCAGCACCATCACCAGACCGCCGAGCCATAGCAGGTTGATCAGCGGCTTGTAATAGAGGCGCGTCGCGAAGCCGCCGCGTCCGTCGGGCTCGCCGATCACCGCATAAAGATCGCCGCCCGCGGTCGGCCGGGTTCCGGCCTCGGTGGTGGTCATGGGCGGGGTGGTAAAGTCGCGCGTTTCGGCTTCCATCACTCCGATCTCGCGGCCAGCACGCGAAATCCGGAACGTGCCCTTGACGGCGCTGTAATTGGGACCCGGCGCACCGCGCGCGCCCAGGAATTCGAATTCGTAGGGGCCGACGGTGGCGAGCGTGCCCGGCGCCATCACCTGCAGCGATTCCACCTGCCAGGCCAGCGAGCCGGTAATCCCCAGCAACACCAGACCGACCCCGCCGTGGGCGAGCGCCGCGCCATAGGCAGACCGCGGCAGATTGCGCGCGCGCGCGAGTGTGTCGTGCAGGGACGCGCGCCCGAACTTGAGGCGCAGCGCCAGTTCGGCGACAGCCCCGGCCACCAGCCATACCCCCAGCGCCATGCCTAGGATCGCCAGTACCGGCCCGCCTGCCTGGAAATACCAGACCGCCAGCGCGGCAACTGCGGTCACGGCGATCATGAATTTGAGCCGCGACAGGACGGCGCCGAGATCGGCCCGTTTCCACGGTATCAGCGGCCCGACGGCCATCAACGCCAGCAACGGCACCATCAACGGCCCGAAGGTCGCGTTGAAGTAGGGCGGGCCCACCGTCACCTTCTCGCCGCTGACGGCATCGAGCAGCATTGGATAGAGGGTGCCAAGGAGCACCGTCGCCAGTGCACTCGCCAGCAACAGGTTGTTGAAAACCAGCGCACCCTCGCGGCTCACCGGCGCGAACAGGCCGCCGCTTTTGAGGACCGGCGCCCGGATTGCGAACAGCGTCAGCGACCCGCCGGTCACGAGCACCAGAAACCCGAGAATGAACAGGCCGCGGGTGGGGTCGCTGGCAAACGAATGCACCGAATTGAGCACGCCCGAGCGCACGATGAAGGTTCCGAGTAGCGAAAGCGAAAACGCCAGAATCGCCAGCAGTACCGTCCAGGCCTTCAGGGTGTCGCGTTTTTCGACGACGATCGCCGAGTGCAGCAGCGCGGTGCCGGCAAGCCAGGGCATGAACGAAGCGTTCTCGACCGGATCCCAGAACCACCAGCCGCCCCATCCGAGTTCGTAGTAGGCCCACCAGCTTCCAAGGCCGATGCCGACGGTGAGGAACATCCACGCTGCCAGGGTCCACGGCCTTACCCAGCGCGCCCACGCGGCGTCGAGGCGGCCTTCAAGCAGCGCCGCGATCGCGAATGAAAACGCGACCGAAAACCCGACGTAGCCCAGATAGAGAAACGGCGGGTGGAAGGCGAGGCCCGGATCCTGCAACAGCGGGTTGAGGCCGCGCCCCTCGAACGGTGCCGGGATCAGGCGGGTGAACGGGTTCGACGTGAACAGCAAGAACAACAGGAACCCGACACCGACCAGGCCCTGCACGGCGATCACGCGCGCGCGCAGTCCAGGCGGCAGGTTGGTGCCGAACACAGCGACCGCCGCTCCGAACAGGGCGAGGATCAGGACCCACAACAGCAGCGATCCCTCGTGGTTCCCCCACACGCCGGAAATCTTGTAGGGCAACGGCTTTTCGGTGTGCGAGTTCTGGAACACGTTGAGCACCGAAAAATCCGATACGACGAACGCCTGCATCAGCGCCAGAAATGCGATCGTCAGCAAGATGAATTGCACCACCGCCGCCGGTTTCGCGATTGCGGTCCACGACTCGATACCGCGGTGCGCGCCGATCAGCGGCAGGGTGCCCTGCGCCGCGGCGACGACGAGCGCAAGGACCAGCGCAAAATGCCCGACCTCGGTAATCATTCGGCGCCCGATCCGGGGCCGCGCCACTGGCCCGATTTCTTCAGCGCCTCAGCGACTTCGGCCGGGATGTAGTTTTCGTCGTGCTTGGCCAGCACCTCGGTCGCGATGAAGATGCCGGAAGCGTCGAGGCGCCCTTCGGTCACCACGCCCTGACCCTCGCTGAACAGATCGGGCAGCATGCCGGTAAATCTGACTTCGACGGAATTGATCAGATCGGTGACCCGAAAGCGCGTCGTCAGGCCATCCGCGTCGCGGCGCACCGAGTTTTCTTCGACCAGGCCACCGAGGCGAAAACGCCGGTCGGTTCCGATCTCTTTTTCCTGGATGTCGGTCGGGCTGTTGAAGAAAACGAGGTTTTCCTCGAACGCGCTCAGCATCAGGCCGACGGCCACGCCGAGGACCGCCAACGCCGCCAGCAACAAATATAAACGCTGGTATTTAGGTTTCACGCGCCTCACCCGGGCTCTCTGAAGGGCCGTCGCGGTGCGGCCGGCGTAGCGCCTGCAATGCCTTCAAGGCGCGCTGATCGGCTCTGAGGGCGCGTTGGCTGACCACGATCAGCACGATCATCACCACAGCCGTGACAATGAAGGCGGGCCAAACGAATGCGCCGTAACCGCCCATCGCCAAAAAATCCTGGATCGCATTCATCATCGTCTCGATCGGAAGGGGACAGGTGGCGCTTGCCGCTTCAGGATTGTTGCGCCGCCGCCTGTATGGCGACGCCGTCCGGTGCCGCCTGCATCAACCGCAACACGCGAAGTTTTCGCGCCACGATTTCGCGCTGGATGCGGACGATCACCAACGCCGCGTAATAGGCCATGAAGCCGACCGCCATCAGCAGCAACGGCAGCAGCATCGAAATATGGATTGTCGGACCCGAAAGGTTCACAACGCTGGCCGGTTGGTGGAGCGAGCTCCACCAGTCGACCGAAAACTTGATGATCGGCACGTTGACGGCGCCCACCAGGGCCAGGATCGCGGCTGCGCGCGCGCCGCGGTTCGGGTCTTCGAAGGCTTGCCACAGCGCCATGTAGCCGAGATAGAGAAACAACAGCACCAGCACCGAGGTGAGCCGCGCATCCCATACCCACCAGGTGCCCCACATCGGCTGGCCCCACAGCGATCCCGTCACCAGCGCGAGCGCGGTGAACGCCGCGCCCACCGGCGCACTCGCCTTCGCGGTCAGGTCGGCCAGCGGGTGCCGCCACACCAGGCCGACGGCGCTCGCCACCACCATCACGGTGTAGATGTACATCGACATCCAGGCGCTCGGTACATGCACGTACATGATGCGCATGCTTTCGCCCTGCCGAAAGTCCGCCGGCGCCACGAACAGGCCGAGGTAGAGGGCCACCGCAATCAGCATCGCCGTTGCCAGCCACAGCCACGGCAACACGGCCGAACTGAGCCGGACGAAGCGGGCGGGATTGGCGAATTTGTGCAGGCTCATGGCATTCTGGCGCGGTTGCGCAGCCTCTTTCTAGTCCCGGGCCGGGTCGTGCATCAAGCCACGGGATTGTGAGGGATGCACCTAAATACTCTGTGATTTTTCCAGTAATAACCTAGCACATGGGACTTATTCTAGATTGAGACGTAACGCCGCAGCACTGGCGAGCGGCGCGATCACGACCGAGCCGAGGAACAGCGCCGCCAGGATAAGGATCTGCGGCCGGGCGCCGAGGCCGACGACCGTGGCCTCGACCGCGCCGACTCCAAAAATCAATACCGGAATGTAGAGCGGCAGCACCAGAAGCGACAAAAGGACGCCCCCCCGGCGCACCCCCACCGTCAGCGCCGCGCCGACGCCGCCGATCAGGCTTAGGGCCGGCGTTCCCAGCAGCATCGACAACACCAGCACGAGATAGCCCTCGGCCTCGAATCCGAGCAGCAGCGCCAGAAGCGGCGAGGCCACGATCAGCGGCACCCCGGTGGTGAGCCAGTGGGCGATGGTCTTGGCCAGCACCACGAGTTCCAACGGAAGCGGCGCCAGCGCCAGCAGGTCGAGGCTTCCGTCTTCGAAGTCGGCCTGGAACAGGCGGTCGAGCGAAAGCATCGAGGCCAACAGTGCCGCCACCCAGATCACGCCCGAAGCGATGCGGGCGAGGATGCCGGGTTCGGGCCCGACGCCGAGCGGAAACAGCGTCACCGTGAGGACGAAGAAGACCACCACCATCCCGTTGCCACTGCCCTGCCGGAACGCGAGCCGCAGATCGCGCCGGATCAGGTGAATGAAGGCGTTCACGGCGCCGTCCCCTGGGGGCCGAGATGAAGAATGCGCGCACCCTCGACTTCGATATCGCCGTGGGAAGCGATCACGGAAATTCCGCCGCGCGTCCGGTGCGCCTGGATCAGGTCGTGCAGTGCCAGGACCGAGGGCTGGTCTAGGGAGACTGCCGGCTCGTCGAGCAACCACAGCGCCGCGCCCGAGGCGCCAAGGCGGGCGAGGTTGAGCCGGCGCTGCTGTCCTGCCGACAGGAACCGCGCCGGCAGGTCGGCAAGTTCGATCAGGCCGAATCGCTTCAGCGCCGCCGTTTCTGCACCTGTCTTGCCCGCCAGTGCGGCCCAGAACTCAAGGTTCTCGCGCACGCTTAGCGCCGCCTTGACGGCATCGACATGGCCGACATAGTCGAGCCGCGCCCGGTGCGCGTCACGATCGGCGCGCACGCTGGTGCCGTTCCACGTCAGCGTCCCGTCGGCGGCCGGCAAAAGTCCCGCGATCAGCCGCAGCAAACTCGATTTGCCGCTGCCGTTCGGGCCCCTGAGCACCAGTGCCTCGCCCGAGCGCACTGTGAACGACAGGTCGAGGAAGACCACCCGCTCGCTGCGCACGCAGGCGAGGCCCTCTGCACCGAGTGTGCCTTCGGGGAAGGGAGCCCCGGCCGGACCGGCTTCAGTCATTGGCCGCTAAAGGTCAGCACGCGGGTCTCGCGCCGCGTAGCGCTCGAACGGCGCGGTACCGGCGGCAGCCAGCGTTGCGGCGCCATGGGAAAACTCGGCCCGCATGGCCACCTGGATATCAAGCCCGGCTTGTTCGTAGACGCTTTGATGGTCGCTCTTGAGACAGGCCTGCGGCAAGTCGCACAGTTCGCGCGCCAGCGCTTCAGCGGCGGGCCTTGCGGTGTTGGTGGCGACAACGCGGTTGACCAGTCCGATCGCCAGCGCCTCCTTGGCGCCGACGGCGCGGCCGGTCAGGATCAGGTCGAGCGCCCGGCCCATGCCGATCAGGCGTGGCAGGCGCACCGTGCCGCCGTCGATCAACGGGATCCCCCAGCGGCGGCAAAAGACCCCGAAAATCGAGCCCTCCTCGGCGATGCGCAGGTCGGCCCACAGCGCGAGCTCCAGGCCGCCCGCCACCGCATGGCCGGCAATCGCTGCGATTACGGGCTTGGAGAGGCGCATCCGGCTCGGGCCCATCGGACCGGCGCCGTCGGCGACGATGCGGTTGCGGCACTCGGGCGAGAGGGCGGCGCCGGCGCAAAAAGTTCCGCCCGCGCCCCACAGGACGGCGACGCACGCTTCCGAATCGGATTCGAACGTCTCGAAGGCATCGGTCAGCGCCTCCGCCGTCGCGCGATCGATGGCATTATCGACATCGGGACGGTGGAGCACGACAGTGAAGACGGGCCCGCTGCGTTCGATTGTTACGGTCATCTCGGCCTCCGTTCCTTGGGGCGTGAACAATAGGGTCGCGGCCCCGTCACCCAGTTGTGAGATTACCGCGCCCGGGATACTTGTAAATTTGCCCGGCGTGCGGCTTGCCGTCGCAGCAACCGCACAGGTCCATTAGGGGCGAAATCATGAGCTTGTCCGGAACCCTTCCGTGGCTGGTGTTGGCCGGGTACTGCGCTCTGGTGTGGCGGATGATGCCGGCGCGGGTGTCGGCGGGGCAGTTCTTCGACGGGCGTGCCGCCGACGGCGCGGCGCCCGGCTTGTGGCTTCTGGTGGCGAGTGCGGCGATCACCTGGATTTTTGCCAAGTCGATCGCCAACGCCGCCAGTCTCGCCGGTGCGTTCGGCGTTTCGGGGGGCCTCGGCTATTCGTTCTATTATTCTAGCTTCATCGTTGCCGGCGTTGCGATCTATTTCATTCGCACCCGCGGCGGGCACACGTCTTTGTCCGGATTCCTGGTGTCAAAGCACGGCGCCTTCTGCGCCAAACTGTTTTTGCTCGCGATCTCGATCCACCTGTTCGACGAGGTCTGGTCCAACACCAAGGTGGCGGCATTGTTCTTCGGCAACGAAGGCAGTGCCGATTACTGGCTGGCGGCGGCCATCGTTACCGCGTTCACGGTTTTTCTCGTGGCGCGGGGGCCTGCGTTCGAGCCTTTATGACGGACGGGGCGCAAATGCTGCTGGCGGCGATTCTTCTCGGCGTCGTGCTGGCGGTGTTGTGGCCGGGCCTGGCAGAGCGCCGCCTGCCGGACGTGTCGCGCAGCGTAAACCTCGCCGGATGGACTCTGGATTCGACATTTTCGAGTACCGCCAAGCTGGCAGCGCGGGACTGGCGCAACGAGTCGGGCGCGGCGGACGCGCGCGTACTCCGGCGCGGGCGCATGATTATTGTTTTGATCGCCGTGCTCGGAAATTTGTCGCTGCTCAGCATCTATCTCGGCGCCAAGGCGGGGCCCGCGGTGATCGCCGCCACCGCCATCTCGGGCACGATGGTGATGGGGCTCGCGCCGATCTTCTTGCTGTCGTTCATCCACGCCGCGGGGCGGTTTAATTTTTTACCTCGCGTTTTGGCCCGGGCTTGCGTTCGGCATCATCATGACGCTCGAAGCGGCGGCCGGGATCGAGATTCTCCCGGCCTGGGTCGATCTCGGCACCGGGCGTTATGCCGACGATTTTGGCATCAACGTCTATGGCGTGATGCTGTGCGCGGCGGGCTATCTCGCCGGTGCGGTGGTGCCGGCGCTGCGCACGCGATTGGCCGGACCGGCCACGATTCCGGCCCGCGGCTAGGCTCAAAATCTGCCGCTGGGCGTGAGATCGGGGCCCCTGTTCCGAATCCGAAAATGCGCTATGTTGCGCGCCTCGACCCGCCCCCTTGTAAGGAATTCCCATGGCGAAAGCTCCGCGCCACGATACCCTCAATACGCGCCGCCGCCTCAAGGTGGGCGGCCGGGTCTACGATTATTACAGCCTCAAGGCCGCCGAAAAGGTCTTGGGCGACCTGTCGCGGCTGCCGGTTTCGCTGAAGGTGTTGCTCGAGAATCTGCTGCGTTACGAGGACGGGCGCACCGTCACGGCAGCCGACATCAAGGCGGTCGCGCGGTGGCTGAAACGGCGCAAGTCGAAGCGTGAAATAGCATTTCGCCCGGCGCGGGTGCTGATGCAGGATTTTACCGGCGTGCCCGCGGTCGCCGATCTCGCCGCCATGCGTCAGGCGGTCGCCGATTTGGGCGGGGATCCGCGCAGCGTCAACCCGTTGTCGCCGGTCGATCTCGTTATCGACCACTCGGTGATGGTCGATAGTTTCGGCCGCGCCGGTTCGGCGCGCGAGAATGTCGCCCACGAGTACGAGCGCAACCGCGAACGCTATGAATTCCTACGCTGGGGCCAGGACGCGTTCGACAATTTCCGGGTCGTGCCGCCCGGCACCGGCATCGTCCACCAGGTCAATCTGGAATATCTTGCGCGGGTAGTCTGGACCAAAAAGGACGGAAAGGCGACGCTCGCATTCCCCGACACCCTGGTCGGAACCGACAGCCACACCACCATGGTCAACGGGCTTTCGGTGCTGGGCTGGGGCGCGGGCGGAATCGAGGCCGAGGCCGCGATGCTGGGCCAGCCGATCTCGATGCTGCTGCCCGAGGTCGTCGGCGTTCGCCTGACCGGGCGCCTGCGCGAAGGCGTGACCGCGACCGATCTCGTGCTGACCGTGGTGGAACGCCTGCGCAAAAAGGGCGTGGTCGGCAAGTTCGTCGAGTTTTTCGGTCCGGGGGTCGGCGAACTCTCGCTCGCCGACCGCGCGACCGTTGCCAACATGGCGCCCGAATACGGCGCCACCTGCGGCTTCTTTGCGGTCGATGCCGAGACCCTCGCCTATCTGAAAACCACCGGCCGCAAGCCGGCCCAGGTGGCGTTGGTGGAAAAATACGCCAAGGCCCAGGGGCTGTGGCGCACCGCGCGTTCGCCCGAGCCAGTGTTCACCTCGGTTGTCGATGTGGATATCTCGAAGGTCGAGCCCAGCATCGCTGGACCGCGGCGGCCGCAGGACCGGGTGAAGCTGTCGCAGGCAGCACAGGAGTTTTCAGGCGCGCTTCCATCCCTTGGCGCCAAGGATCCTGCCAAGACCGTCAAGCTCAAAGGCATGAACGAATCGATCGGCCACGGCGCGGTGGTGATCGCCGCGATCACCAGCTGCACCAACACCTCCAATCCCAGCGTCATGCTCGGCGCCGGGTTGCTGGCGCGCAACGCGGTGAAGAAGGGCCTAAAGGTCAAGCCCTGGGTCAAGACCTCTCTTGCCCCGGGCTCGAAGGTGGTCAGTGATTATTTCAAGAAGGCCGGCGTCCAGAAGGATCTCGACAAACTCGGGTTCAACACCGTGGGCTACGGCTGCACCACCTGCATCGGCAATTCCGGCCCCCTGCCGGAGGCGGTGGCCGAGGCGGTGACCAAGGGCGATCTCGCCGCCGCCTCGGTTCTATCGGGCAACCGCAACTTCGAGGGCCGGATCAGTCCGCTGGTGCGGGCGAATTATCTCGCCTCGCCGATGCTGGTGGTGGCCTACGCCATCGCCGGCTCCATGGCCGTCGATCTGGTGAAATCGCCGCTTGGCACGGACCGCAAGGGCGAACCGGTCTTTCTCAAGGACATCTGGCCCTCCAACCGCGAAATCCACGCGACGATCCGCAAGGCGATCGGGCCTTCGATGTTCCGCAAGCGATACGCCGACGTCTCCCGTGGCGATGCCCATTGGCGGCGCATCAAGACCGGCAAGGGGCTGACCTACAACTGGGACCGCAAGTCGACCTATGTCAGACAGCCGCCGTTTTTCGAAGGTCTGGGCGGCACGGCGGGCGCGGTTGCCGATATCGAGGGCGCGCGTGTGCTCGCGCTTCTGGGCGACAGCATCACCACCGACCACATTTCGCCGGCGGGCTCGATTCAGCGCGCCGGCCCGGCGGGCGACTATCTCGTCGGCAAGAAGGTCAAGTTCCCGGATTTCAATTCGTATGGGTCGCGCCGCGGCAATCACGAGGTGATGATGCGCGGCACCTTTGCCAACATTCGCCTGCGTAACGAACTCGCGCCCGGCACCGAAGGCGGCATTACCCGCTATATGCCGCGCGGCAAGGCGATGCCGATTTACGATGCCGCCATGAACTACGTCGCTCAGGGCATTCCCCTGGTGGTGGTCGGCGGCAAGGAATACGGCACCGGCTCGTCACGCGACTGGGCGGCCAAGGGCCCAAAGCTGCTGGGCGTGGCCGCGGTGATCGTCGAAAGTTTCGAACGCATCCATCGCTCCAACCTGATCGGCATGGGGGTGCTGCCTCTTCAGTTCAAGAACGGGACAACCCGCAAGACGCTCAAGCTCGACGGTAGCGAGGTAATCGATATCCTTGGCGTTGCCGCGGGCCTGAAACCGGGCATGGATGTGACGTGCCGGATCGCCTATGCGAACGGGAAACAGAAAACCGTACCGCTGTTGTGCCGTATCGATACGCTGGACGAGGTCGAATATTTTAGGAACGGGGGCATCCTCGAATACGTCGTGCGCAACCTGTCGCGGGCGGCGTAGCGGCAGGGTTTCACATCACCCAATATTGATTGGGGGAATTGGGGGACACTGGTAAGGCTTTGGCATGATCGCTCATTCGCTGCGGCTGGTAGCTGCCCTCAGTCTCCTTGTTTTGTTCGGGCTCCCCGCGGCACTGGCCGGCGAGGGCCGCGGTCTCATCGTCGCCGAACTGTTCACCTCCCAGGGATGCAACGCCTGCCCGCCGGCGGACGAGTATCTGGCCGAACTCAACGCCCGTCCCGACGTGCTCGGACTCAGTTTTCACGTCAATTACTGGGATTACCTCGGCTGGAAGGACACCTTCGCCACCGAGTGGACCACCGAACGCCAGTACCAATACAAAAAAGCGCTGGGCGAACGCTCGGTCTATACGCCGCAGCTTGTGATTGGCGGCAGCGACCGGCTGGTGGGCTCGCGGCGCGATGCCGTTGTCGCCGCGCTCGATGCCGCGATGGAACCCACTATCGGCGTCACCGCGGTCCGTCGCGGCGAGGGCAGGATCGCCATTGCGGTGGCGCCGGGAGAAAGCAACAAGGGCGCCGCCGATGTGTGGCTGGTGCTGTTTTTCTCCCAGCGCACGGTCGAAATCGAACGCGGCGAGAACGCCGGTGATACCGCGGTCTTTACCAACGTCGTTTCGGACTACCAAAAGGTCGGCGAATGGTACGGCGAGGCGCTCGAAATCGAGCTTCAAGTCGGCGATATGCGCGAGGGCGGTCACGACCGCGGCGCGATTATCGTGCAAGGCCCGAATGGAGGGGCGATCATCGGCGCCCTCGAACTCGACCTCAATCGGCTTTAGGGCAAATCCCGCGCCGGCGGAATCGCCGGCGACGACGATTTGCGCTCGCGCTTTTCCCGTTCGCATGCGCTCACGCGAAAAGCTCTAGAAAAAGACTCGCGTGCACCGCCGTCGTGCGGCGGGTTGGTCGCACACCGCGCGCTGGGTTCGCTTTGCGCGCGAGCGGTCCCGAGTGATCGTCAAGCCCTCACCGCGCGCTTTTTGGCGATGCGCGTGGCGCCGCCATTCCGCCGGGGCCGCCGCTCACCGCGCGCTTGATTCGCTTTGCGCGCGAGTGGTTCAAAGCGATCGCCAAGCC
>PVBE010289085.1_pt1 | contig 33724 bp, 33 predicted proteins | sample 1631181 | NCBI WGS metagenome assembly PVBE01 (sample SAMN08397723, study PRJNA350692) | Marine metagenome, whole genome shotgun sequencing project. | isolation source: water | place: Pacific Ocean | collected 2012-04
CTTTGTGCTATTCCACACTGCAATGTCAGCGCCACGGAACGCATAGATACTCTGTTTTGGGTCACCAACGAAAAAGAGTTGCGGACGAGTCTGTCCGTGGCCAATGGCAAAGGCGATGTCGCGTTGAGCAACATCCGTGTCCTGAAATTCGTCGATTATCAAAAGACGGTATCGGCGTCTGATCTTCTCCAGCGCGGAAGCATTCTCGGACGCATGAAGCTGTTTATGCAATTCGAGGATAAGACTGTCAAAATCACGAGCGTTTTCGGCTACAAGAAACTCGTCCCACTGAGGAAGAACCGCCTTCGCGAGCCGGAACAACTCATCGCACCGGTGGAGGACCCGCATGTCTTTCTCGCCGAAGTCACGTGAAAGCTTACGAAGATGACCACTTCGGAGTCGCTTACCATCGCTCCATTTGCTGTAAAACTCGGCGCGCCATCGCAACTCATGTACGGTATCGCGAATATGGTCGATGACTCCCTTAGCTCGTCCTCTGCCATGCAAATTCCCCAATTCGCCTAATAGACTTTCTGTGTGTGTCTCCCCTGCCTGAAGTGATCGGAGGACCACATCTTCGATGATGCGATCTTGCTCGACCCTAGCCTGGAATTCGTCAAGCTGTTCAAAGGTCGGGTCGATGTTAAAGATGAGCGCATTTTCACGAAGCAGCCGGCCACAGTAACCATGGATGGTGCCGATGTAGGCCCGGTCTATTTGCCACCGCAGTTCATCGGCACGAGCGGAATCTTCGATCGCTACTCGAAGCTGACGTTTAAGGTCGCGTGCTCCCTTGTCCGTGAAGGTAATCGCCGCGATTTCCTGCAATTCGCACGGGTCAGTACACCGGGGAACAAGCTCACCGTTTTCCTGGGCCATTCCGCTATCTAGACCAAGTTGCCAAAGAATCTTGCCAACCACAGTCGTTGTCTTTCCCGTTCCAGCGCTCGCCTCCAATAGCGTATCTGTCTCCGACCTTATGGCAACAACCTGCTCATGGGTCCAGGTATGTTCAGACATCAAATCGGGTCCCCTCAGGAAGTACGGCCTGGCTACGACAAATTTCGGGACCAGGGAAATACCCCGACCAGTCACCCACCTTCGCGGCCAAGGAAGCCTCAAATAGCCCATCTCGAACGCGCCCCGGGATTGAGAACGCGATTGTCATCGCCCGTTCGAATCTGTCGCTATCAATCCTGGTTTCTGCTGCGTTTGAGATCTTCTTCGGTTGTTTCAGGATGATCCTTCGGTACCGACACTTGCCAGGCTCCAGCCCAGCCATCTGAATTGCCCGGAGATAAATCGGGCCCTGAAGGACCGAGCCATCCATGTAGCCGTTCCGGCTTGGCGTGTTCTTCCACTTGTAGTCAAGGACATGGTGCACAACTTCTCCGCCTGCAAGATTGCGGTCCACACGGTCGATAAACCCTCGGATACGCAGGTTTACCTGGCTGTCGACCATGTTCATGCCTTGAATTACCAGCGGCTCATCATCCCCAAACGAGTGTTCCATGAGATGCGGTTCTTCTTGGTTTTTGGCCAAATCCTCAAGCTCTGCCTCGATATAGGCACGTACTCCGTCACGTATGACACCTTTCTTGATCGCCCACAAAGCGGGAATCCAAGCACCGGTTTCCTTTTGCTGCGCAAAGACTTCTTCTGTGACTCGATCGAAAATCTCCAGGGAGCCCCTGTCCAAAAACTCTGGAAGATTTCCTTTGGTCGCCTTATAGAAACGTGCGAGCAACTCATGTGCGATTCGGCCTACCCTCGTTGGTGAAGGCTGGTGCTCAACAACCTTCGGCTCATCAAGCTCCAGTACTCGTTCAACAAAGAACGCGAAAGGACACTGCGCATATTTCTCTAGTTGGCTTGCCGACCATCGATATTCATCTCCAAATTTCGCCTCGAGTTCATCCAGAACTAATCTGTCTCGGATCGCACCATTCCAGGGATTCGGGGTGAGCACTGGATGGCCCTTAGTGACTGGCAGTCTTCCAGTATCGCGGTGACGTTCAGCCACTGCGGCGACTATGGCTTGCTCGAGGAATGGTGCATTGTTCGGCGCGACCGTCACTATTGATTTCGTGGATTCGCCCCTAAGGTGCTCAGCAAGCTCTAGAATCGCGAAGCGGTTAGCCTGCGGCGAATTAATAGGCCGAGGCCGGCTGCCTTCCCCGCCCATCATGGCCATCCCGAACGGGATTCCGCCTGTGGTTTGATGGTCTGGGATCATTGGCGAACAGAGCAACGCTGTCCCTTTCGGGTCAGCTGTTCTATAGGAAATTCGCACATCACGATTGAAGGTTATCGAACGCCACAATGATCGTTCTCGACGAGCCCATTGCTCGTGATGGGAGACAGGCAGGCCCAGTTTTCGAAGCGCGATTCGGTCTTCGTCGCCGAAGACCCCGCCAAGCGGCGCTCGACGCGGGAACTCTCCATCGTTTGCATGGATCAAAAATGTGTGACGAAACGGAACCAATGCAGCGTCGTATGCCTCTTGGATCTGGACGCCCTTTTGCATTTTCGTTGGGACGTCAAGCGCCTCTGCTTTGAGCGTACGAGAAAGCAACGAATACCAAGCCTCTATGTCCAGTGTGCAATCACCATGCTCAAGTCCCGCCCATTCGTTTAGCAGAATTTCTGCCTGCTTCAACCCCTCTTGGTCTAAACGAACGATGCCCCACTGATCGTCGTCAACTGGATCGCATATACGTTGCTGCAGGCCGAGTACGTCCCCTCGCATGAGCTGGTGAGTAATCCGAATCCACTCAGCCTCGGTATGAGGGGTATCGAGCTTGTCCACAACAGCCCTGAATCTCTGAAACTCGACAAGCGTTTCCTCAGCTGCTGCAGCAGATGGGCTAGTCGCTCCACGAGCGTTAGGCTGACTCTTAAGCTGCGCAACCAATTGGGCTAATCGTTCCTCCCATTCACCAATGCTTCCAACTTGACCCTGGCGAGCCACGGTGTCGATATACTGCAAGTCAAGCTCAATTGCTAGGTACGGATGGTCGAGTACCGCTCGGAGTAGTGGGTGGCTCCACTTGAGTGACGCGGCGCGTAGTATTGAGAGAAGTGCCTTCAAGACAGGTATTTCTACCAGCCTGGTTCGGATCCTGGCCGTACAGTGGAGACCGGCGGCGCTTAAGACATCGCAGGCTCGGCGCGTATCATCTTGGCCTCTTCTTGCAATGACGGCTATCTCGTGCGGCTCGACCTTTCCGTTCTCTAGAAGTTTTTTTACCTCCCGAGCGACCCAGCCCAGTTCGTCGACAATGGTTGGTGCCGGCTGGATGACGGCGTTCACCTCTTCCTCCGCACCAGCCCCTGCCGTACTAACGGTCTCGACGACACTGGCCAGGCTCTCGAATTCATTGGGCTCGGGCTCTTTTGGAAGGTAGACCACCACATCGACGTCCATTTGGGCGGCGAGCGCACTAAACATCCGCTCGCGTTTCTCTAGGCTGTGGATTCCATAGATATGTAGATGGTCGGCACCAGAGAGCGCAGTCTGTAGCCGCCCCGACTCGATCCTCTCAGCGATTAGGGCGTGAATCGAACGCGGATCGTAAACACCTGCGCGTTCAAGCTTGTCCAGGTATTTCGCATACACCTCAACAATCCACTTGTTCAGTTGCTCGGCAAAACCATCGCCTTCAATCTGTGACAACAGAGAACGAAGCCGCTCTGGATGGATCCCCTCCGGCAGGAGTTCGCCGAACATACGATCGAGCATGTGACCGCGCGCGGTTCCATCCACCTTGTTGGAAAAGGTGTCGTGTCCGGATTTAACAGCGAGTTGACGGACGAGCGCGCGACTCTCAAATGAACTGATTGCTTTGAGCCGAATATCGAATCGTTTTGGCAGTTTAGAGAAGAACGATATTGGGGGGCCAAGCCACCTACGTATGCCGCGCCTAAATGCCTGTTCGAAAAGAAGATCCCGAAGGTTTCGGTTGGTGATCCATATCTGCGAGCCAAAACCGCTCGGCCCACAATTGGAACCGATTTCGTCCAGGAATCGGTCGCTGCAGGTCTCCCATAGCGTACGCGCTGACTTGGACTGGACAAGCTTTAGCGGCATTGGACTTTAGTAAGGGTCAGTCGTTCCCGACGCCACCGGCGATTTTCAGACCCCGGTCACCGATTAGGCATGCGCTGAGTGAAATGAATAGCTCGAACTCCCGGTAGAGAAGGTAGACTCGTTCTACCTCGAACTTGGCAACCATGCCTTGAACCCCTCGGGCAGCAGGCCCATCACCAGTTGCTCTAGCTTCTCTTCGTTTTTCCTGTACAACACGGCAGCGGCCATGATCGCAAGGCCGACGAATGTCAAAGCAAAGGGGAACAGCAGCACATCCTCGAAAGTCTCGAAGCCAAGGTGCCCAAGGTAGGCCATAATGCCGACCGCTCCCCCGACCATGAATACTTTTCGTTGCAGCAGGATGCTGATATCGAAAAGCAGAAGATTGACAAAGGCGAAAATGCCCCATGAGAGTTCTCCGGGCTCCCCAGGGGCGGAAAAAAGCCGGCCAATCATCCCAAACCAGAAGTGTGCCAACCCAAGACCGTACAGCCAGAAGGCAAAATCTTCCTTGGTACGCCGATCTACGACAAACCCGACAGCCATGACAAAGAATCCAGCCAACATGAGCTGAGTGTTTATCACCCGCTCCCCCGCGTCTCCACCGTTAAGTATTTCAACCACAAGCATCCAGCATGCCGTGAATCCGAGGATCGGGGGAACCGCCATGAAGGCAAAACGCCGGAGTGTGATGGCCCCAAGGCCTGCCAGAAGCGTCGCAGCCGCGATCCATGCCTGGTAGGTCTGTAGCTGGCGCAAAAAGGCGAGACGCTCGGCCTCGTTTTCTATCTCGAAAGCATTGCCAACGGGAAACCAACCCATGTAATCCTGGAACCCGAGGATCCCAATGGGAACCATGCAGACTGCCAGCGTGAACAAAAGCCCGCCCGGTATCCTCAGTCCGCGCTGTTTCCATAGCCAGTCGCCACCAAGCACAAAGAGGACCGCGTAGGATGATGCAAGAGCCATGAGAGCGATACCGCCGTAGCGGTCGTACCAATCAAATAGCAACCAGGTGAACGCCAACATAACGACGAGGGCGCCAAAGTAATAGGTGGCATTTATGAAATCGAAACGTGGCCGATCGGCATGCACGTCGGCACCGTATGCACGCATCTCATCTGCGGTCGCTTGGTCGATGATTCCCGCTTCGAGAAGCCCCTTTATGTCACGCTCCGTAATCATGGTAGTGAGCCCTCCTGTCATTCATTACCGCGTTACTACTTCACCTTCCCTGTCGGCAAAATGCTATCTGCGGCGAACTGAACTCGGGTCCACGCGCGTTGGAGTCTCCGCCCCCGAGATGATCGTCCCCCCCGCCATGGCGATAGCACGGATCGTTTCCGTCATGTGGTCGAGATCCAACGTGTCGACATGATCCGTAACCTGATGATAGTCGGGATCAACATCAATTGGAGTAGTCGAAATCGAATGGGCTGGGACGCCAAGCCGTGCCAACGTGGCGTTGTCAGATCGAAAAAACAGGTTTTGTTCAGGGTATGGATCTGCATAAAACTCGTACTGCGTATCCTCAACTGCCCTTTGAAGAATTTCGCCGAAGCTCGAGCGCTCGAAACCAGTAATCCACGCAGTGTTCGGACCGCTGACCGCCGGCTTGCCGATCATCTCAATGTTGAACATCGCGACGATGCTGTCCGGGTCGAGCTGTTCGGAAAAGTAGCGGGAGCCTAAACCTCCACTTTCCTCTGCCGTAAATGCCACAAACAACAAGGTGCGTTCGGGTTTGGGCTGGGAATTGAAGTAGCGGGCCAGCTCGATAACCGCTGTGGTCCCGGAAGCATTGTCGTTGGCGCCATTGGCGATAACGTCATCGCCTCCAGGACGTATTCCGATGTGATCATAATGGGCGGAGAACACAACATACTCATCGGTGCGATTCCCGGCGATCATCCCAACGACGTTTGAGAGTTCATATTCCGTCTGTTCCGTATCGATCTGGCCGCCTCCTCTCCTGCCGCGGCCACGGCGCCTCGCCTTGAAATGCTGCAGATACTCGTCATTGCCCGGAACTTCATGAAGGCCAATCCTGCCGAATTCGCCGGCGATAAACTCGGCGGCGCGTAACGCCGCGGGCGAGAAAGCACTCCGACCTTCCATCCCGTCATCCGCGAGCACGTTCATGATCCTCTCGACGCTCGCCTTGTTGATTTCGGGGAATTGCAGGCCCGCCGCGCCGACTGAAGAAGCTGCGAGCGCGACGAAGGCGACAACCATGAAAAGATAGTGACCTCTTCTGCTTCGTGTCACTAACCGACACTCTGGGTCGGGCATTAAGTACACAGGCTAGAAACTCCCGGTATTCGTGTGTGGGTTTCAGTGTACTTCGGATGATGGCACGGTTGTCTGAACGGTCCTACCTGAACGAGCAAGGATGCTCACAATGAACGAGATGAGCTTAGTAGAATCAAGGTTGGGTAAATTGGAGCAGGACAACCGACACCTGAAGATAGCTCTTGGCGTGTTGCTCTTGCTGCTCGTCGGCATGCCTTTAGTTGGCATGACGACGTCACAACAGATACCCGATGTGATCTCGGCACACGAGTTTCACGTAGTCGATGGCAGCGGCGCTTCGAGGGCGAGAATGCTAATCGACCGTATCAGCTACTTTGATGAGGACGGAACCCTCCGGGCTACGAGCGCTTCCGATGGTATTGGCTATAACGACGTGAACGGAACCGGTCGAACCTGGATTGACGAATATGGAATTGGCTATTACGGAGAAAACGGAACACTTCGTTTCAGGATGAACTCGGGAGGCATCGTCGCGGCTGATGACGACGGCATCTTCCGCACCCGCATGAGTGCTTCCGGCTTTGCCTACTACGATGAAAATGGTGGTGTGATTTGGAGCACCGCCCAGGACGGGAGCAGAGACTGATGGCACGAGACCTCTTATTAGCAATGCTCTTGCTGATGTGGGTTGTTCCGCTTGGCGCACAAGAAGTCCCTAAAGGTCTTCGTATCAACGTCATTGCAGAAAACGACCCCGACGGCATCTTATCTGCCGACGCGTTGCTCTCCTCAGCGATTATTTTCCTTCACGAAAATTGGCCAGATGTCGTAATCGATGAAACTGCGCGGTTGTACCTACACATTGAGCCCGCTTGTCTCGCCATCGACCTGAGTGTTTCCTGTACCGTGAGCCTGGCCTTCCGCCGACTTGGGCAGGACTTTTCACCGTTCCGAGAGTTGGTTCCCGCCTCGATGCCTCTGGCGGGTGGTGCCGCAGCTTCGGCGCCTGATCCTCTTGCCGAAATGCTCTACTGGCAAAAAAGAGCTCTTTTTACCGTGCCGGCAGGCGCCGAAGCATCCGAAGTCAACGCCTGGATGGGCAGGACTATAGACGAACCCCTAGCCAGTTGGCTGTCGCTTGATTTGGCAACACGCGAATGCTGGCGTGACTATTTCAACAAGAACGAACGGGAAAGCCCGTTGTCCCCGTGCCTCCGGTCGCCCTAGCCACCAGGTGCCCGGTAGACCATCACACCGTCGATAAACACCATCGTGGGCAGAACACGATAATCGAACGGGTGACCTTCCAGGATAATGAAGTCGGCCTTTTTCCCGATCTCGATACTCCCAATCTCGTCACCCACATCAAACATCTCGGCGGCATTCAAGGTAGCCATCTTAAGTGCCTCGACCTCAGGCACGCCGTTTCTAAAGGCCCAGGCAGAATTAAGCACTGGTTCACCACTAAGCCGACCATTGGGCATCGCGCGACGAGAAGCGCCCGGGCCGAAAAAGGCCACCTTCACTTCTGCGCTGGTGAGTATTGCGGGGCCTTGGACGCTCCATCCTTCACCGCCACCGCGGATTTCTGAACTGTAAACACCGGAATCACCAAGAATGACGCCTTCAGTCGCTTCCGCTAGTTCGTTGGCAACCTGCCATGCCTGAGACCCACCGCTCACAATCAGCCGCAAATCAAAGTCTGCCGCGATGGATATAGCCTCCCGGATTTCCTCCACGCGATTGGCATGAAACACCGCGGGAATTCTCCGCTGAAGAACCGGTGTTAACGCTTCCAATCGCTGGTTGTACTCAGCTTGAGGCAGGCCTTCCGTGCCACGCGCCTCCATATATCTCCGTGCATCATCAAGCGAGTCCCGGATCATCGTCCCGGCGATTTTCAGTCTCGCGGTGACTTCAGAGTCCTGTGACCATGTCCTGACCGAGTCGCTCGCAAGGGAAAACACCATGCTGCTCGGTTCCCTACGGATCATCTTTTCGATATCCATTCCAACGGTCTTTACGACCACCCCGCTTCCTCCGACGAGATTTGCACGCCCTGGCGTAACGTTCATCGCCGTGACACCCATATCCATATTGACTTTGTATGACGGAAACCACGGGTCGACGGCAAAGACAGCGTTCATCTCTGGAACGATGGGTTCAATAATTTCGTCGTTCTGAACCTGCCATTTCAGGTCCCCAATCCAGTCGTTTGGGTATGCGCGGGCAAGAACGTATCCCGGATGAACAATCCGCCCGCCGATATCCATCACTGGCATACCAGGTGGAACGGTCCCGCCACTATCCACGCGAACAAACTTGCCATCCTCAACAACGACAATGGCATTGCGGATATCCCCATTACTTACAGTGAAAACGTGTGCGTTGATGATGGCGTATGTACTGTCCTCCGGGCCGAACTCGTTCTCAATAGCCTCAAAAGGCCCTACCAGACGAAGTTGGTCTTGTTGCAGGATTTCCTCCCGCTCGTACTCGAGAACACCATCCACAAACACTCTCTCAATTCGATCCGCTGCAAGGTCGAAGAAGTGGCCGTCCAGCAAAACGAGGTCGGCATCTTTGCCGGGTTGGATACTACCGATGCGATCATCCAGCATCATCGCCTTGGCGCCATTGATCGTCAGTGCTTCTAGCGCATGTTCTTCCTTTAATCCGTGCCGGGTTAGGAAGGCACCGTATTCTCGGAAGTCCTTAAAGTGCTGCCGTGACATATCTGTTTGAACACTGGCTGACACCCCGGCCTCCATAAGTTCCTTAATAATGTGATGCGGCTCAGGGTCTCCGTAGTACTGCACGATCATCATCGGCCCGACGACCGGTATGATCTTGGTACCAGAGAGAAGTTCGACCAGCGGGAATACTTCCTCGGCGTGGCCAAGGGCAAGACGATCAATAAAACCGTACTTTCGTGCCAGGCGCATGACCATCATGATCTCGCTGGGGTAGTGAGAATGCACATGCGCCATGACATCGCCACGAATCACGGCCGCCAATGCCTCGAGCCGCTCATCCACCTGTGGACGCTGATCAATGCCACCGGAGCGGTACGCGTCCCACGTTTCCATGTATTCAGACGCCTGGCGATAATGCTCGTCTGCCGTCGCATACCAACCCATGACCGTTTGTGGTGACTCCCCCGGCCGTATACCGATCAACGGCCGTACCGCCATCTTCAGGTCTACGTAGGGCTTGAGAACCATGCTCTCGTCCCCGGGCCTGCTTTTCATCTTTAATGCCACAGACTGACCACTGCTAATCACCCCACTACCCGGCCGAGTTACCAGGGACGTGACCCCACCTGAGAGAGCCACCTGAATCATTGGATCGTTAAGGTTCAGGTGCTCAACAGCCTTCCATTCAGACGTCACTGGACCAGGGATGCGGTTCCTTCCAGAGCGGTCGAGCCCAAGATGCGCGTGAGCGTCGATCATCCCTGGTATGACGTACTCTGCTGTGTACTCTTTCACGGTGGTCGGAATAGGGATCCCGATACCTACTTCCTGAATCTTGCCGTCCCGGATGAGAATCTCCCCATTCCTAATTACCCCATTTGTTACGGTGTAAATCCTTTCAGCTCTTATGAGAACGGGGCCAGATTGAGCTGCATCGACATAGGTCCATGTTCCAGTCACAAGCAAAACAAGGACAACAGCACCCCGTACAAATAAAATCATCCGAACCTGTCCGATCTTCATAGTTGACACTCTTTGCCTGGAGCGTATGCAACAATACTTCGATCGCCAAGCTTGGTGCATTTCCTGGTGGCTGCCAAACGCTAAGGAACGATGATTTCGTGAGTTCTTCGCTTTACGTGGTAATCGGAATTACCGGCCCGCTTGGTGCAGCGATCGCTCGTGCCCTTTGCGTTCGAGGAGATCGTGTCCGCGGTGTCAATCGGAGCGGCCAAGGCAAAGTACCAACTGGTACCGAATTGGTAGGTGCGGATGTCACGGATGCCGCCAGCGCGCGTCAAGTATGCACCGGAGCAACAGTTATTTTTCACTGCGCTAGCGCTCCGTACACCGACTGGTCTGACCCTAGCGCACCCAAAGCACTACGCTGGACGGATGAAGTCGACCACTTACCGGCTATAACAAAAGGCGTTGTTGCTGGTGCTGCCTCTGCCGGCGCCCGTATCGTGTACGGCGACAACCACTACATGTACGGCCCAGTAGACGAACCGCTTACAGAAGAGTTTGCCTGGGCCGCAACTGATCGGAAGGGACTCGCGAGGATTTCCGCAGCCAAGGACTTGCTGGAGGCTCACGGCAAAGGAGATGTTGGGGTCGATATCGGCTGCGCTTCAGACTTTTTCGGTCCGGAAGTTCTGAATTCTACAGTTGGTGACCGAGTTTTCGACGCTGTGCTCCAAGGCGAATCCACTGAGATCCTCGGTGCCCCCGATGTTCTGCACACCTACTCGTTTATTGATGATGTGGCGGCTGGAATGATCACCCTTGCGGACAGCCCAACAGCACACGGGCAAGTCTGGCACCTGCCCAACGATGAACCGGTTACACCCCGTCATTTCTTGGAGGTCGCCTACGAAGAAGCGGGCCATCCACACGCTATCCAAATTGCGGATGACCACGTTCGGCAGCAACGTGGCTATGAAGCCCACTTGATGGACCGTGAATTCATCGTCGATCACTCCAAGTTCGCCGCTATGTTTGGAGCTCAACCAACCGTGCTTCGCGATGCGATTAGGATTACGCTCGACTGGTTTCGAACGCGCAGATGACGATCTTCCTAACTATGGACATGGCCCGCACGGCAAATTATTGGTTCCGGTAAATCTCCCTTGTGCCACCCTGGTCCACTAGGGCGACCCAGTCGGCGAACCATCCTTCCAGTTCGTCGTCACCAGCCGCCATTGCTCGTTCCCAGTCGCCGAGCCCCACCCACGTCGAGGACCAAACAAAATTCGAGCCTGTGTTGCCGCCAACGAGGACTTCTTGATTCTGGCCCGACCAGCCGGCCAGCTCTCCGGCTCGGCGCATAAGAGCCCGAGCTAGTTCTCGTCGCTCTGTGCGCACGGTGTAGGCACTCCGTACTTCAAGTCGTCCCGGTGTTGCGTCAAGTGACCCGCTTGGCTCCAAAATCGTAAACGCCTCAACCTTCGGACCGTACAAATGTCGCGAATCAATTGCCCGTGACCATTCAACATGTGCAGGGAGAGCTCGCGCTCGTGCCATCGCTGCTTCCCAGTCCGACAAACTGTTCCACTCCGAAGACCAGACGAACAGGCTTTGCTGGGCGTGCCCGTGGAGCATTTGTTGGATACGGCCGTTCCACCCGGTTTCCGGCCAGACGCTCTCCCTACCTTGTCGCCAGACATCAACAAGGTCCCCTTCAGCTGCAGCCATTGTGACGACGTAGGAGCTGCGCACCTCAATCATAAGAATCTCCGGTCATTCATAAATTCACATTACCTAACCAACTGGCTGAAAAAGATGGCATGAAACCTCATGAGAATGTCCAACCGTAACCAGCTCCGGCTCGGTCACATCACAATCGATGTTCAAACGATGCGCGACCTCGCGTTTGGATTCACATCGCGTACAAAAGTTGCACCCGAGCGGTGGAGAGGATGGGCTAGGGACCTCCCCGCCCGCCCCCTTTGACCCATGGATATTCGCATGCTCAGGGTCGGCGAGAGGGACTGCAGAGAGAAGAGCTTGAGTGTATGGATGACGCCCCTGTTCAAAAAGACGATCCCGTGACGCTACCTCTACAATCTTGCCCAAGTACATCACGGCAACCCGGTCACTGATCTGTCGAACGACCCCCAGGTCGTGCGCAATGAACAGATAAGAAAGCCCTAACTGTTCCTGGAGATCCTGCAATAAATTGATGATTTGAGCCTGGATCGACAGATCGAGCGCCGACGTAGGCTCGTCGCACACCAATAGGTCGGGCTCTAGGGCGAGGGCCCGTGCAATACCTACCCGCTGTTTCTGTCCCCCCGACAACTCCCGAGGTAAACGCCCGCCAAGTGCCGGGTCGAGACCGACAGTCTCAAACGTCGCGTCAACCCTTTGGTGGAGTTCGCCCCCTTCAAGATGCGAATGAATTTCGAATGGTTCTGCAACAAGGTCTCGTGCCCGCCATCGTGGGTTGAGTGCAGCCCCTGCATCTTGAAACACAAGTTGTATACGAGGGCGAAGTCGTTGGACCTCTCTGCGGGTCATTGCCGTTATCTCATGGCCATCAAAGCGAACGGTTCCAGCGGTCGCATCAACAAGCCCCAAAACAGCCCGGCCAAGGGTGCTCTTCCCGCAACCACTCTCACCCACGAGCCCAAGAGTTTCGCCACGTCGCAAAGTTAACGAAACACCGTCTACGGCACGGATTGCTCCATTGTTACTCGACCACACGCTACTGCCCCGAGAAGAGAAGTGAACCTTTAAATCAGACACTTCAAGTAAGGGTGCCGCCCTTTCATTCATGACTCTCTGTCCCCAGTGGCGGCAATTTCCTTTGCTGCAGGAGCACAAGCGATCCAGTGGTTCGATGAAATGCTTTCCATCATTGGAAGTCGTGCCTGACATTCAAGTTCGCTAAGCCCGCAACGAGGGAAATAGGCACACCCCGGCGGCAAGGCTATTGGATCCGGCGCCCCCCCGGGAATCGTGGTGAGCCGCGAAAGCCGTTCTGTCCGCAAGTCCGGAACCGATGATATGAGCCCTCGCGTATATGGGTGGGCTGGCTGGCCATAAAGATCTCCCACAGACGCTGACTCCACAATCCGCCCCGCGTACATAACGGCAACTCTGTCGGCCAAGCCAGCAACAACGCCCAGATCATGACTTATCCAGATAAGGGCCATTCCCAGGTCATCACGTAACTGCAGCATCAAGTCGACGATCTGAGCCTGAACTGTTACATCAAGTGCTGTTGTCGGCTCGTCAGCAATTAACAGCTCTGGCTCGCCCGCTAGCGCCATAGCGATCATGGCCCGTTGACGCATACCGCCTGAGAGTTGATGGGGGAACGAATTCGCCACATCTTGAGCATCGGCAATACCAACACGCACTAACCAATCGACCGCTCGTCTTTTGGCCTCTCCCCCTGAAAACTCTAGGTGGCGCTCAATGACCTCGCCAATCTGCCGTCCGATCGTCAATACGGGATTAAGAGCCGATAGCGGGTCCTGGAAAACGAAGCCAATTCGGGCACCACGAACCTCGCTCAGTTCTGCCCCATCAAGGGCGAGCAAGTCGAGACCGTTGAGAACAGCCCGCTGTGCTCTTACGCGTGCGGGCGGCGCCGGCACCAGTCCTACTAGCGCCATTGCCGCAACGGTCTTACCCGAACCAGACTCCCCTACTATCGCTAGCGACTCACCGCTAGCCACGTCGAAGTCAACTCCATTGACAGCATGCACCACGCCCTCAGGCGTCAAGAATTCGACATGTAACCCTCTCACCTCGAGAAGGGTCGCTGCTTCGCTTGTGTGGTGACCGGTCGGCAAGACGTGTCTCATACTTCCACTTCCAGCGCCCCAGGGTCCTTGTCGCTAGTCGTCGAATCCCATCTCCGCATTGAACCCGCCATTACCGCTCATCTCTTTACCATCGAGATAAACGGTTGGCGTCGCCAGCATAATGTCCATATGGTAATCGCTTAAACCAACCGTGCCGCCGAAGTCCGGGTTCTGGTAGCCAAACCCAAAGTCAACCGCGGCAAGCTTGCGCTCATCCTCTATCATGCGACCAGAGATTCCCGCTTGAGGATTTAGCCCCAGACTAAAATGACAGAGTTTGTAGATTGTGGGGTCGTCGCAGGCAGCTAACCATTCGCGCATGTTATCCGCCTCCGACCCACCCTCTACTTTGGTAATAATTCCGTTCTCCATCGTGAAACTGTAAGGATTGTGAACAACACCTTGAACCGAGTCAGATGCATCGATGACGATGATGCCGTTTATCGTTTCTTCTACTGGCGCGATGTTGGTTTGCATACCAGGGAAAAAGTCGTCCATGCCGGCACGGGTTAGAGCTCCCCTTCCGAGGTCTGCCTTACGCGGCTTAAGCTGAAAGCTCACGTCGGTTCCCTGTGGGGAGGTGACCCGGCAAAGGTCTGTGCCTTCCCATAGCTCGCATACCCGTTCGCCAATCCGGATCATCTTGTCTATGTCGGCATGCAGCAAGGCGCGTACCACATAGTCCTCAACACCAGTCACCTCGGTGTACAGGATGCTCGTACCGCTAGCCTTTGCCTCCAGCATTGCCTCAGAAGCATCGATGCCATCATCGATAATCGAAACGATGTATTTAGCTGCTTTGAAGGCTTCGCTCAGGATCGGCCCCGGACATGCAGCCTCGTCGGGCTTAGCAAGTTGTTTGATGATTAGCTGGGTGTCGGCACCGGTGCGTGCTCCGGCGGCCATAAGCGCCTGCGCAAGGTTCAAATCGCTCCGGGTGTCTGCCAGGACTAGCAACGGATCCCCTTCGTTAGGGCCGACCAGTCGTTGCATTGCCACCTCGGCAAACTCATCCCAAAATGCTCTCGATTTCATCTTCTTACTCCTGTTCCTTGATTAAGATTCCCGGCATCGGATAGGCACGCTTGCTCTGCGCGATGCGTAATCGTGCGAGCGACTCGGCCATCATCGCGGATGCCTGAATGGGATCAATCACAGGGATCGGCAACTGTTCTTGAAGTTGACCAATTACGCTTAAACTTCCATAGCCAATCACCACGTCGGCACCGTCCTCGCTCATCGCCAAGTTGGCTTGCTCGAGCATTGCTTCAGGCAAGGACTCGGCGCGTGCGGCAAATTCGAGCGTCTTACCGGTAACAGAGCGTACAGAAGCAAGTTTGTCTGCAAACCCGTACATGCGTACCAAATCCTCTATACAACGAGACCCGTAAGCGCCGCGCTGGTTGCCCGACGTCACGCCCGGCATAAGAAAAGAAAAACGCCGACCAACCATAGAGGCCATATGTATCGATGCCTCGGTCTCCCCAACTACCGGTATGTCCAGAGCTTCCTTGGCAGCTTGCACCCCTGGTTCGTCCAAACATCCCATAGCAACGGCAGCGTACCCGGCCTGCTCCGCTGCCTGTGCCGCCTCAACATGGAGCATGCTCAGCAGTTCGACATCGTAAGAGCAGCTAATCGCTTCCAGGGGCGCCTCTGGTAAATCTGTCAACGTGATTTCAACCCCCGGGCTGGCTAGGGGAGAGAGCAACTCTCTGTGAACATCTCCCCACGCCTGCAGGCCATTGCGTACTGGAATTATGGCGCAAATACGTATGACCTCTGTCATCTTTCCTCCCTCTCACCGGCCCTGGCAACGTGCAGTCCGGTGTGCATTCGATTGCTTAGCGCCTCTCCAATCAGGTTGAATCCTATTACAAGAACAAACAGTGCCAAGCCCGGGAACGCAGCCACCCACCACTGGTCCAGAAGGAATTTCTGCCCCTCGGCAACCATACGTCCCCACTCCGGTGTCGGCGGCTGCGCACCAAGCCCTAAAAAGCTCAAGGATGCTGCCGTCAAGGCGACAAACCCTGCGTCGAGTGACGCCCGGACAATCACCGGATCGATCACGTTGGGAAGCACATGTCGGCGCACAATCCTCAATTCAGTAGCACCGATTGCCCGTGCCGATTCAACGAACTCGAGTTTTCGGACGGCCAAGACCTGACTACGAACCAGCCGCGCGTAGGCTGGCCACCAAAGAAAGGCAACAGCGAACATTGTCTGCTGGAGGCCACGTCCAAGAACGGCGTTTGTCGCTAGCGCAAGAATCAATGGAGGGAAAGCTAAGAAAACATCTGCAACACGCATAAGCAGACCGTCTATCCAGCCACCGAGGTAACCCGACACCGAGCCTAAGCCAACACCCACGAAGATTGCGATCCCCAGCACAATCACGATAGTGGCGAGTGTTGTGCGAGCACCGTGAACGACCCGGGAATAGACATCGACACCCACGCCATCTGTGCCAAACCAATTAGCTGCTGAAGGCGGCGAAAGTCTGTGCTCGAGCCTAAGACCTGCAGGGTCTTGGCTCGAAAAAAGCCCTGGGAACATCGCCATTGCGATGAACAAACCGACAATCGCCAGACCTACAAGCAGGCCCGGGTTCCAGGAATCGAAGCTTCTACTCATAGCGAATTCGTGGATCAAGCTTCGTGTACAACAAGTCCACACCCAGATTTACGAACAAATAGGCTGTTGTCGACACCAAAGTGATTCCCATGATCACTGGAATGTCCAAGCGGAAGATTCCCTTCCATGCGTAGGTCCCGAGCCCACCCCAGGAAAATATGTTTTCAATGAGTACGGTCCCACCAAGGAGAAACGCGACCTGAAGACCAATTACCGTGGTTGTCGGCAGCATTGCGTTAGGAAGAGCGTGCCGCAGCCACACTGCACGTTCGGGAAGGCCTTTAGCCCGTGCAGTTCTTACGTAGTCTTGATCCAATGCATTCAGCATTGCCGAACGGGTAATCCGACCAATCTCTGATATTCCCGCTATGGAAAGCGTTAGTGCCGGCAACACTAAATGCCGCCCCGCATCCATCAGTGTCGCCCACTGCCCTGCAAATAACGCGTCGAACGTGTACAAGCCCGTGAGTGCGGGTGGAGGCACGGTCTCAAGACTCAACCGTCCAGCGATCGGCAGCACCCGGAGCCAGCCTGCAAACACAACCTGTAGGAGCAAGGCCAAAAAGAACACTGGCATTCCAGCTCCTACATACGAGAAGCCCAAGAATGCCCGATCGACCCATCCACCGCGGCTGGTAGCAGCGCGTACGCCAATAGCTACTCCCAGAACAACCGTAACTATCATCGTCGTAAGAAGGAGCTCAAGGGTGGCCGGGAAAAAATTCCGTAACTCCTGCGCGACTTCCTGTTTTGAGCTTAGCGACGTTCCAAGGTCGCCCTGAAGCAACCGCCCGATGTAAAGCCCATACTGGACCGGTATGGGCTGGTCCAGTCCGAGACGTTCTCTCACTGCCTCAAGCTGCTCGGGTGTGGCCAAACGTCCCGCCGCCGCTCGTGCCGGATCACCCGGGAGCAGTTGAGAAACATAAAACGCCAAAATGCTTACGCCCAACAACACCGGGACCATCAAGAGCAACCGACGTGCAACGTAGCGCCCCATCATTCAAACCACATGGGATACAGGTTCTGTGTTAGGGGATGCCCGAGGGCCACGGAGTAACCTTTAAGGTCATCCCTCTGGGCAGACAGCCCAACCATTGTTACTGCGACTGCAAAGGGCATTTCTTGTAGCCACAGCGCCTCAACCTGCCGATACAACGAACAGCGACGGTCTTCTTCGGTTGCCGCCGCCGCCTCGTCAAGAAGCCGATCCATCACAGGGTTCTGATACCAAGCGAAGTTGTTTCCCCCATCGCCAGCTTGACTAGAGTGGGCCAACGAATACAAGAAGTGATGCGCCTCAGGCCCTGGAGCAAACAGCCAAATGGTCCCTATGTCCGTGGAACTATCCGGTCGAGAGTAATTAGATACCTTCGCGTCCCACTCGATGTCCACAGCAGTTACTCGGATACCTAGTTCAGCCGCACCGGCGCGCATGATCTCAAAGAACGGTGTCTCCCCAGTAGTACCCTCAAAAGCCATTGTTAGTTCAACATCGCCCGGCAGCACCCCCGCCTCGGCGATAAGACGTCGTGCCTCCACAAGATCGTAGCGTGGGATCGGCTGATCTGGGCTCGCGCACTCGCCACGCGCTGGCAGCACACCATAGGGCATCTCGGCATTTCCGCGCATCAGGTGTTCCACGTGCCCCTGATAATCGTAGGCTAGTGCTAGCGCACGCCGAACACGCGCGTCCCGTAAGGGCTCCCGCCTCGTGTTAAACGCAATATAAAGTTGGTTGAGAGTTGGATCTCGGTTGACTTTGATGCCCGGCTCACCAGCGAGCGCCTCAAGAGTGTCCGCGCTCGACAGATAGATCCAATCTGCGTCTCCGTTGCGCAGCGCTATCCGGCGTGCTGCCTCTTCTCGAATAACGCGGAATACAGCTTTTTCAATATGACGATCCCCCCAACCACCGTGATAATCGTAAAAACGCTCCACAGTAAATTGTTGTTCCGGCTGAAACGAAACCAAGCTGTACGGCCCGCTGCCCGCGTCGTGGTTCTGAAGCCATCGTTGGCCCAAATCTCCCTGGAATTCGTTGGTACGTACGAGCTCAGAATTGGCCACGTAAAAGCGCGTCAGCGCGCCCAGAAGTCCGTGAAACGGTTCATATAGGTCAATAGCCACACGCCGGTCATCCAAGATTTCAGCCCCACTCACGGGAGTTAAGTAAGCCCACACGCCTGTCTTGAGAGTAAGCATCCGGTCAATGCAATACTTGACATCGGCTGCACGCACGGGAGGTCCATCATGAAATACGGCATCGGGTCGGAGCGTGAACACATACCGTCGACCGTCATCCGAAATCTCGTAGGACTCCGCCAAGTCGAGTGACAGCTCAGTGGTTCCAGGAATGTACTGCACGAGCGCGCTGTAAAGATTGATTACGGGATTGTCGACCCGGCTATCAAGCGCTGCGAGCGGATCAAGCGTCGGCGGAATACCTTCCGTCAATATAACCAGGTAAGAGCGCTCCGTCTTTGGGGCGCAGCCACCAGAGAGCAAAAAGATACCAATCGCTACGACGCAAAGGCCGGTGGGACGTACGGTCCACTTACGACCACAGAACTTCCAGTTCGAGCCGGTGATCAGAACCAGCGCTCCCTTCGTGTAACAAAGAGTCGTGTCAGCGCGAACCCACGCCCTGTGGCGCCCGGTCTTCCGGAACACGATGTAAGGAGCGCTGATGGTACCCAATCTACGGGTACCGCGAAACCAACCGGCACCTGGGTATATCCGCGCTACTTGTGCCAGCGTCGCCCATTGTTCAGGCCGTCGGAATATGGAAACTGTCCATCCCGTGTAGCGGCATGATACGCAAAGCTCGCCAAGACGACTGAGGCTTGCTGCAGGTCCTCCTCGACCAAACGATCAAAAACATCCATGTTCGTATGGAAAGCAACGTTGAAGAATTCAAGGTCGTCCTGAATGAATTGAAACGCTGGCAGACCAGACTTGAGAAATGACATGTGATCAGTACCGCCGGTGTTTCCTGGCACGATCCACTCCATACCGAGATCGTGAAGTGGCTTCATTGCCGCTTCAAAGATTGGCCGAGCCTCGTCATTTCCCTGAAGATAAATACCGCGAAAGCGTCCGTACCAATCGACATTAAAATAGACATAGAAGCCGGCGCGTTCATCGGATCCCTCCCCAGCTTCTCCATTGTCGAAATGCTTCGCCACATAGCCCAATGAACCAAGGTGGCCCGATTCTTCAGCTCCCCACAAGGCTGCCCGGATAGTCCGACGAGGTTGGGCATCTGCTGCCTTCAAAAGGCGTACCGCTTCCATTACAACCGCACTACCCGCAGCATTATCCGTGGCACCAGTGCCGGACGGCTGGGAGTCAAGATGAGCGCCGATCATCACGACCTCATTGGCAAGGTCACCACCTGGGATCTCAGCAAGGATGTTGTAGTCAAGAGGATCATCGTCGAGCAGCTGGTTGCGCGATTCAACTAGCAACTCTGGTTTGTCGCCCTTCGCCAGAAGTCGGGCGATGCGGTTGTAATGCTCAGCTGCCACGATAATTCGTGGCAGCATAGGCGACGAATTTAACGGTAATGGGCCTTGTCCAGTGACCGTGACTAACCCCTTGTCCATTGGACCCACATTGGGCATTCCGGGCGACAGTACGGCCGCAACACCCTCGCTTTCAAAGAACGTCTCGAGTTCACTCCAAGCAAGCGATTCTTCTCTCGATAATTTGCTACCCGCCTCTCCGTCATCAAGAGTCCGCGAGTGCCCGTCATCTGGCCTCGCCATCTCCTCTAGTTCCTTATCGGAAAGTCTTACTGCCTGCGGTTGGTAGTTCGGCTCTAACTCCCGTGGCACGTGCGTCAAGACAAGCCGGCCTGCGAGTCGCCCACGATAGGGATCTAAGTCGGACCGTTTCATGATCGTATCGACTTGGACCAGGACCGGCGTGCCCTTAACAGGCCCTTCGGTGCTGCGCGTTCCAGGCACGGCATACGCAATCAGGGGTTGATAACGTGGGGCGACCATATGGGCCGATATGTAACGATTTTCCCACCCATATCCGAACTCTCCCCAGGCCTCCAGAGCCGCATTAACGAGTCCGAATTGCTCGAACTTGTCGCGTGCCCATGCGGCCGCCGCATCGTAAGACGGGGAGTTCGCGAACCGCGGACCGAAACGGTCAGTGATGACCCAAGCGAGTTCCATCACTTGCGATCGGCTCAGCCCTTCAGCACGAATTCGTGAAAACACCGCCAGGTCAGGATGCTCCGCCAGAGGAGTGCTTTCGCCATTCGGCTCCGATTTCTTTTTCGTCATACTAAATCGCAGCGCGGTCAATTCGCCCGCTCACGCGCCTCCGAACCGCTAAGCATTTGATATAGCCAGCCACCAACAAACGTGCTCATGCCCAGAGCCACAAGGCTCCCAATTCGTACCAGAGGCGCAGCCCCTGCCAGGTCAAAGAGCAACACCTTCATGCCGGACATTGCAAATACCAAGAACGAAGACTGGCCGAGCGTCGAAATCGCTCACGCAATTGATAATAGAAAGCCTTTTCCCCTTCCACAAGCGACCCTAACGTGGCCAGCGTAGAATAGGCACATGGACGACAATCCGCATCTGACGATCATCCTCCCCACCTATAACGAGGCTGAAAATATTGCGGAACTCATCCCACAGATCCAAACCCGATTCTCTGGAGTGCCATTTCTACTGTTCGTTGTCGACGATGCATCACCCGACGGAACGGCCGATGTCGCGCACAAGTTGCACGAGCAGTACGGAAACATTGAAGTGCTGACACCGCCAATGCGCCGGGGGTTAGGCGCTGCGCTTCGCTATGCCTACGATCGGGTCACGACAGCGTACATACTCTCAAGCGACTCCGACATGTCGTTTAGTGTCAATCAGATGATAGAACTCTACGGGACAATACAGGCGCGCGAACACGACATGGTCCTGGGTTCCCGGTGGTGCCCCGGGGGAAGCTACGAGGCTCCGGAATTCAGGATTCGACTAAAAAAGATGGCATCTGCTATCGGCAACATCGTGGTTCGCGTCCTAGCCGGGTTGCCAGTCACGGACGTTAGTGCGAACTTCCGAGTACTACGAAAAGATGCATGGGATCGGATTGATGCGGTAGAGAACACCAACGCCATGTTGTTTGAAATGGTATTCAAATGCCACCACGGCGGGCTCAAGGTGAGCAGCATCCCTATTACCTTTCGTGATCGTCGGCACGGAGATTCGAAGCTGAACTTGATCTCTGAGATCCCAAAGTTCCTCGTTCGTATGTTCTACTACATCCTTCGCTATAGATTTACTGGATATAAATTGAAAGAGCGATCCTGAATGCGCAACTTTGCCTGCCTCCCCTGGGGCTTCCGCGTCCACTAAGGAGATCACCGTGAGAATCATCCTTCGCTTGAAATTGGCCGTGTGCTGTTTCGTTGTTCTTGCATTGCCCTTTCGTATACAAGGGCAGGAAACGGTTAACCCGGGTACCGTTCTGCCCGATGACTCGGTTGCGCTAGAAAATCAGGTTCGGAATAGCAAATTCAACACCGTTTTACCGCAAGTGATGCGAGACAATGAAATCGACATGTGGATACATGTCATGCGGCCGTGGACTCCCGATCCTTTGAACTTTGAGTTCGGTAGCGATATGGGGATCTTTATCTTCACCGACCGCGGAGAAGACAGAATTGAGCGTGCCATTTTCGCCGGCCACGTTAGTGATAGGAACGCGTATAACATTATTAGCCGTCCGCGCGTCCAGCTGCCCACCTTCGTTGATGGGGTCATCACCGAACAGCCTGGTGGTGATGAAACCGATTATCTGAAGTTTCGCTTCGATGGTGTTAGGGAGTTCGTCGCCGAACGTGACCCGGATCGTATCGGCGTTAACTACGCAGAAGCTTTAGGCCTTTCAGCTGCGTCGGAACGTGCTCCGCTTACCGACGGACTTTCCCACACCGATTACACCCTCTTGTTGAATGCGCTAGGTGACAAGTACGCCAAGAGGGTTGTCTCTGCCGAACACCTAATTCTCGACTATTTAGCAGGCCGTGTTCCAGAGGAAATTGAGCTTTATCGGCAGTTCGGGCTGATCACCGCCGACAATCTTGATCGGGAATTCGGCAAAGTGGTGCCGGGCGTAACTAGCCTCAGCGATCTGGAAGGTAACGTATTCCGCCGTAACCCTGACGGCGTCGAATTCCACGCACAGGATCGCGAGCCATATATTCTGCAACCAGGGGACGTGTTCACCATTCTTCACGGCGCCGGAAACAGAATCTTCTCATCAGACCTAGGGGGCAATGCTTACCTGCTGCGCGAAGGTGAAACAGAGGCACCGCCCGAGATTCAAAATGTCTGGCGTGCTGCGTTAGAAACCCGCCAAATTTTACTCGACAACATAGTTGCCGGGCGTACAGCAGGACAGACTCTTGACCTGCTAATCCGGAAGATTGAAGAGGCCGGCTACCACTATAACCCCGTCGATCAATACGACTCGAATGCTGACCCTGACTTGACCCAGGTCCATCTCGATGTTCACGCCGTGGGAAGAAGTGGCTTGGTTGCTCCCAGGATTTCTCCGCTTGGCTCTGACTGGGAACGGGAAATGACCATTCCGGTGCTGCACACCTTCACGTTCGAGTACATGATCCATATGCCCGTGCCTTCATGGGGACCAGGCAAACACATCTATATCGCTTTCCATGATGGTGCAGTAGTAACAAAAGACGGTGTCATGTTCCCTTACCCCCCGGATCCAGGTATCCGACTCGTCCGTTGATGACTGGTACTAACATCGATGACACAGCACACGGGCGAGCCAGTACAGAGGTGCTGGCCGCTGGTTTGCTACTCGATGTCTTTTACACATCGGAAGCCAGTATCTGCATAGCTGTTCGCCTGGAGATCACTGGTGCGTCTTGAGGCCCGCATCAACCCTGGTCGGCCGTCCCAGGAATTGCCACGCATTACCCTTCGCCCCGTAGCCTCTTCGTTCTTCGGGTTGTTTTTGGGGCTTCGACTATAGTACTCCGCATCAAAGTAGTCGGCGCACCATTCCCAGGCATTCCCAGACATGTCATATAAGCCAAAGGAGTTTGGCGGGAAAGAGCCAACTGGAGCCCCGAACGTGAATCCGTCGTCATATCCTTCGGTGTAAGGCCACGTTGTTACGACCTTCACAAAGTTTTCATCAGAGACATTGGCCACAACATCCTCGCCTAAGGGCTCGTTGCCCCAGGCGAACTTATAGCCCTTCTCTCCGCCACGGGCAGCATATTCCCATTCGGCTTCCGTAGGGAGCCGCTTCCCGACCCACTTTGCATAGGCATTGGCATCGTTCCAACTTAGGTGGGTAACTGGCTGATTCTTCTCTTCCTCTGTGTGCAGATTGCCAGCCGCATCGAATCTCCAGTTAATTCCTTTTGTCTTCCCCCAGGTTTCTCCGGTCCAAATAATCGAACCATCGCCTTTTTCAGCGTCGGTTACATAGTTTGTCCCGTCCACAAACTCTCCAAACTCTTCTAAAGTGACCTCATGGGAGTCCATGTAGAAGGCGTCTAATTCCACGTCATGAACCGGTTTCTCCATGTCCTGTCCGTCGGCGTTACCCATGATGAACGATCCGCTCGGAATCAACACCATGCCGGGAGGGGCTTGTGATGTCTGAGCGTCACGCACAGGTGACATAGCCATGACAATTAACAATGCGACTAAGAACAGTTTCTTCAAGTTTGTCTCTCCTTGCGCAAACTGGGTCTTTGCATGAACTCAGTTCATCCTAGGCAATTTTCTGGATCCGGTTGCTCCCCTGGAAGCCTAGCAGGGTTATGAAAAATCCTGTCAGCGCAACTCCGTCCCCAATGCGAGTACAGCGCATCTAATGCGAAAGTGCTTCTTCTAATAGGCGCGTAGCGCTAGCCCACCACCAGAGTTGCTTTTTGAGGGCGGCGGCCCTAACGTCGCGGCATTGATCGCTATATTTCTCAATGGACCCAGAGTCTGGACGCCACTGCATCGCTGGATTGGGTAGCCCCCCCATAGTACGGTCATGCGAATTTAAGATCGAATGCTCGGAGCCGGTTTTCTTTCCGGCCGGCTCCTAATGAGTGTGCGTGTAACTAGACAATCAGAACTGTGCCGATGAATACCTTAGAAAAAGTAAGAATGATCATCGCTGAGCAGCTTGGTGTGGACCCTGCTGAAGTTACCGTCGAGGCATCCTTCCTCGAGGATCTGGGCGCCGACTCGCTGGACACAGCAGAGCTAGTGATGGCATTCGAGGAAGAGTTTGACATTGAGATTATGTATGAGGACGCCGAGAAGATCATGAACGTTCAGGACGCCGTAGCCTATATCGACAGATAGTCCAGCTAACACCCCAAGGGAGACTCTATTACGACGCCGAGGGCACTCCGACTTGGAAGGCTTTTCACTAGCCAGTCTCGTCCCGAAGCTACAAGGATTAGAAGGAAAGTTCATTTCGCATAGGAGCATGAATAATGAGCAACGTCACGCTGCATGTGAACGGAGCAACGCACACACTGGATATCGACCCGTCGACTAGGCTGCTCTATGTCCTCCGAAATGATCTTGGCTTACAGGGGCCGCGATTCGGGTGCGGACTTGGCCAGTGCGGAGCGTGCACGGTGCTCATCGACGGGATCGCGACTCGCTCGTGTGTCACGACAACATCCAGAGTTGTCGGCAAGATAACAACTCTTGAGGGGCTAGCCAAGAACGGTGAGCTTGACCCTGTCCAACAGGCCTGGATTGACGAGCAGGTTCCACAGTGCGGCTTCTGTCAGAACGGGCAGATCATGACGGCCAAGGCCCTACTGGACCGCAATCCGAGTCCGACGGATGATGAAATTCGGGAGGGAATGGCCCTGGCTCTGTGTCGCTGTATGACGTACTACCGGGTCCAGGCCGCGATTAAACGTGTCGTGCATGGGGCGCAGGCCAACAAAATTGCCATCGTGGAGGAAGTCGCTAAATGACAATCTTCACGAATGTCCCGAAGGCTATCGAAGAGGTAATGGTGAATCAGACAGCCTCGACTTCCCGAAGAGACTTTCTGAAGAATTCAGGCGCTCTTGTTGTGAGCTTTGGCGCAACCGCTGTTACGGGCACTGCATCACTTGCCGATGTGGAGGGCGGCGTGGAAGCAATATCGCCCCAGGCCGCGGGCCCGTATCCCGATCCGGACTTCAGACAACTCGATACGTGGGTCGCGATTCATGCCTACAACACGGCAACTTTCTACGTTGGAAAGACAGACCTTGGACAAGGCACGGGAACAGCATTTCGTCAGATGATGGCCGATGAGCTCGATATTGCGTACGACAAAACCAGTCTTGTCATGGGCAGGACCGACGTCACCCCGGACCAAGGCGGGTCGGGCGGATCGGATGCGATACAAAGAGACGGTTGGCCGATGCGGCGTGCCGCCGCGGAGGCCCGTCGTGTCCTGCTCGAATTAGCTTCCGAACAGCTCAGTGTTCCGGTCGGGAAGCTCGACGTTCATGACGGCGTGGTCACTTTAAAATCAGACCCCTCGAAGACTATCACCTATGCCGATTTAATCAGCGAACGGCGGTTCAATGTCATGCTGACGGGCCGCGATGTGAATTCGGTCTCAGGCGTGGCCGACGTCAAGCCAGTTGGAGATCTTCGGATCGTTGGTCAGTCGCCACAGCGCTACGATATTCCCCCGAAGGTGGACGGGTCATTGCGATGGGCAGTTGATATCACTCTTCCCGAGATGGTCCATGCACGTAACGTCAGGCCGCCGTTTGCGGGTGCCACAGTCCGTAGCGTCGACGAATCATCTGTCGCGGACCTACCGGGGTTCATCCGAGTCATTCGCAGGGGCAACTACGTGGCGGTGATCTGCGAACGAGAGGAACAAGCGGTCGCCTCCGCTCGACAGCTCCAGGTGGATTGGAAAAAACCAACGACCGCGCCGTTCCCGACTTCCGATGGATTATTTCCATACATGCGTAAGGCCACCCCCACGTCTAAAAGCGAGCCGAGCGTGTTGGGGAACCCCGATGCTGCCCTCGCAGATGCGGCGCAGGTGGTAGAGGCTGAATACGATTTTCCGTTCCAAGGCCACACTGCCCTCGGCCCAGCTCACGCTCTAGCTGACCCGTCCAACGGCCAGATGACGATCTACTCCAACGACATGAAGTCCTATGGCATGCGGAACGGGATCGCCGAGTTTCTAGGTATGCCCCGGGACCGGGTGCGAGTCGTCTGGATGGAAGGTCCCCAAGCGTACGGCCGAACGGCCGCTGACGATGCGGGCTTCGAAGCTGCATTCTTGGCCAACGAAATCGGCCGGCCGGTTCGAATGCAATGGATGAGGGACGAAGAAACCGCCTGGGACACGAAAGGTCCGGCGTTCACGTTCAAGATGCGTGGAGGGCTAGATACCCAGGGCACGCTGGTCGCATTGGAATATGACGCGCAGAGCGCTGACTATAATCACGTTGGGTATAACGATCCTGACACAGTCTTGATCTCGCAGCTCATGGGGACGCGGCCCGCCACGCCGAGCAGGGGCGGTGCCGCAACGCCATCCGAGATGTATGCCATCCCGAATCGGCGCACTTCAACTCAGATTGTCCGGCTACCTTTAATTTGGGAGACGCCACTTAGAACCGGAAACCTCCGGGATCCTAACGGACCCCAGGTCACGTTCGCCTCCGAATCCTTCATCGACGAACTAGCAGCAGCAACGAACACAGACCCCGTTGAATTCCGGCTGAATTTACTCACCGGAAGCGCGGAAGATGACAGCGGATTCAGACGCGCACGCTCAATCGCGGTGATTCGAGCAGCTGCTGATAGCTATGGCTGGGACACCCGACCTTCGCCAAACCCATCCGGGGCGGGAGCGATCCTGACAGGACGAGGTATCGCATACACCTATCGTAGCCAGACGATTGTCGCCGAGATTGCCGAGGTTGAGGTTAATCGTGAAACAGGTCACGTCTGGGTAAAACGGCTCGTTTGCGCGCACGACTGCGGGTTAATCATCAACCCTGAGGGGCTACGACGCACGATCGAATGTGGGATGTTGCACTCGCTAAGTCGTGCGCTCCATGAAGAGGTGCAGTTCAACACCGAAAAGGTCACGAGTGTGGACTGGGTGAGTCATCCCAGCCTCCGACACACCGACACGCCGGACGAGATCAACGTGGTTCTCGTCAACGGCGACCCCAATCCGAACCGGTCCGACCTGCCACCGTACGGCGCTGGCGAGGCAATATGCAAACCCTTAATCGCGGCGGTTGCCAACGCCATTTATGATGCAACCGGAGTTCGTCTTCGCCGACCGCCCTTTCGAGACGAACGCGTGCTCGCGGCGCTGATGGCGACACGGGTGTGACTTGAGTCAATAACTACCCGCCCTACTTGAAGATTTCCTTCGGGATCATGGCGTGCACACCAACCTTCTGATCGACAAGCTGGGTGATGCGCAGGTCGATTGCCAAGCTGATGAGACGATAGGCTTCGCCCCGCGAAAGTCCGAAACGCTCTGACAGGAAGGCGATCGTCTGGTTGATAGTAATGCGCGTGGCCTCAGTGAGGTTCTCGTCGAACCCCATCACAATCCAGTGAGTATCGGTTTCAGCCACCGGCCACTCCAGCGTCATGTCTTTCCGCACCGTCAGCCGCAGCCTTCCGCGCAGGGCCGTCTCAATGGCTGTTTGGTCGACTTCGCCATCGCCCTGAGCAGCATGGCCGTCGCCGATCTCGAAAAGTGCGCCTGGCACCCAAATTGGAATGTACAGCGTTGTGCCAGCAACCATCTCCTGGTTATCGATATTGCCGGCGTGAATCCACGGTGGCACGCTGCTCCAGCGGCCGGCATCCGCGGGGGGCGCAACTCCCATGCTTCCGAAAAAGGGGTCCAACGGAATGACGATCCCGGGAGCGAAATCCGCCGTCATGTTGTCGGCATCAAGCCAGAATAATCGGGACCGGTCGGTACGATCCTCGGGGCAGTTTTCACGCGTGAACCCACTACAGCCGTTGTAGCCGTAGAGAATCGGAAGGTCGATTTCCAAGACGTCGACCTGCAGCACGTCACCAGGCTCTGCGCCCTCAACATACACCGGTCCTGTGAGGATGTGTCCACCTGGCCCACGGTCTTCCGCCGCAACCTGGTCGTAGATCTCACGAAGCGACTGCTGAACCTGGTCCGGGGGCAGCCCCATTGCCTCGAGCCGACTCGGGCTTGAAGTCAGCATCGTATCGACATCGATAATGTCTCCAGATGCAATGTGCAATACCGGCTTGGCCTCCGACCAGTAGTACCCAAACGCCACCGTCGTCGGGCCTGCTTCCAGCCGATGTACCTGCTGCACAGGGGCGGCATGAACCAAACACACCATCGTGGTGACCAAGCTAGCCACCATGAGCGATGAGCCACGCCTGTACCAAACCGGGAGTCCTCTCATTGCCATATTCTCACGCATCGACCTTGCTCCTAGTGCTCTCCGCGTTCCCCATCTTCGATTTCAGTGTTCTAAAGCAGACCGACTATTTGCGTCGGCATACAGCCACGAAACATCATTCAGTGACATTAACTCCACTTAAGGATTTGTAAAACGTTACAAGGGAAATTGAGCACTTCAGTGGCGCGTAGTCAATTTCGTACAACCCTGCAAGTAGAAAACCGCTGGCCTTTATGCTCGCTTCTCACACGTGAATACACTGGAATACCTCTGGTCCTTGGGCGTACCATGGTTATCTATGAACGAGCAAGAGCGGCAGGAGTTGATTGATGAGTTAGAAGCCGCGCTAGAGAAATTTGAGCTGAAGCCGGAACCCGAAACTCACGAGCAGGCCATTTCTCGGGCGGCTAAGCGCCTCACCCTTGTTCGCAAACTGGATGAATTGAAACAGTGGATCGAGTGAGGTTTAGGGTGTCGACGATAAATGAAGCGACTGTATTCGGGTCCAGATCGTATCCTCCGGTCTGATGAGGGAAGTTGCAAAGTGGAAACCTGTGGACCTCAACTACAGCTACCACCAGTTTGGCAAGATTGTTGTGGCTATGCTCCTCCCAGTGATCGGATTACTGGGAGTGCTTTTCGCGGTTATTGCGCAACCCGTGTTTGTGTCCGCGTTTCTCTCGATAATGCTCGCGGCTTTTGTCTTTCTTCTCCTGCTCTTTTGTTCACTTCGGGTAGAGGTTTCACGGGAGCACTTGAAGGTTCGTTTCGGGCTAGGATTGATTCGTAGGTCGTTTGAAATCATCGAGGTCGTCGACGCTTATCCGGTCCGTAACAAGTGGTATTGGGGGATTGGTATCCGCCTGACACCTCACGGGTGGCTGTACAACATACAGGGTCTTGACGCAGTTGAAATTGTCATGAGGTCGTCGGAAAAATACCGGATCGGCACCCCGGAGCCTGAAGAGCTAACACGTGCACTGCAAAATGCGCTCACAGCCATCCGAGAAGCTGCGCCACCAGCGGCGCAGAGTTCAGGCGTCCCCGGGTGATCTTAATGACATTGTCCGGATCACGGATGTGGAAGGAGGATCGGATGCGGCATGCCTGTCTGACAGTTGCGGTGGTCGCGGTCGTTTCGAACTTATTGGCAATGACGTCGAGCGAGGGACTGTACGGCCAAACCTCTACGACCAATCCGTATCGCGTCACCCTCGGTTGGGAGAAGCTCCCTGAAGGAAGGGCCCTAGGGATTGTGAGCGGGGCTTTCCCCGACCCTGATGGTCAGCACGTGTGGATGCTGGACCGCTGTGGCGGAAATCAGTGCGCCGAGACCACCTTGGACCCAATCCTCAAGTTCGATCTCGAGGGCAACCTAGTAGACAGCTTTGGCGCAGGAATCTTCGCCTTCCCTCACGGCTTTTACTTGGACCACGAGGGCTTTCTCTGGGTAACAGAGGGCGGGTCACATGGAGACGCTCGGGCGGCACTGGGGGAGAGTCTGGGCCTGGGCCATCAGGTTCTGAAGCTCAACCAGCGTGGGGATGTGCTGATGCGACTCGGAGAGGCGGGAGTGTGGGGAGATGGCCCGGACCACTTCAACGGGCCCTCCGGCGTTGCGGTCGCCAGTAACGGGGACATCTGGATCGTCGATGGACACCGGGGTGGAAACAATCGCCTGGTCAAATACTCAAGTGACGGAACGTTCATACTCGAAATGGGTGGTGGTGTCGGTGCAGAGAGCAGAGAGCCGGGTCGATTCAGTGATCCGCACGACGTCAAGCTCGACTCCCGGGGCCGAGTCTACGTCGCCGACCGCGGCAACAGCAGGATCCAGGTCTTCGACCCGAACGGCAATCTCCTCTACATCTGGACGCAATACGGTAAACCAAGCGGGCTCTTCATCGACCGTGACGACATCCTCTACGCAGCCGACGGCCTTTCGGGCACGCCACGAACCGGTCCCCCTGATCCCTGGCGGAGCAACTTTGGATGGGAGAAAGGGATTCGTATCGGCGACCTGAAAGAGGAGCAGGCCTGGGTTGTGCACTTCGTTCCCCAACACGATGCAGACATCGGCCCGGGGCTCGAATTCCTCGGTGTAGACTTCGCCGGCAACATCTATGCGGGTGAGATCAACCGTGAGCGTTTGGTTAGATACGCACCCTTGCGGCCGCTCAACTTGAGAAAAGACAAATCCCGTTAAGGCATCCGGGTCTCAGTTCTGGCCCTGGTATCGGTAGTAATCCTCCACAGGAATCATCAGGTGTGCGTAGTCGGTACCGACAAACATCGTGTATGGAGAACCTTCTGTAAAGTCAGTACCAAAGGCATCCAAGCTCCTGGGGTCCTTTGGCATCAACATTAAGTGAGGCCCTGACATAATCCACTGGCTCGGATCTGCAGCTTCTGCCTGGCTCATAACCAGCGGCGTGGTGTTGTCCTCTCCCATGTCCCCGTGGAGCATCCAGACTATCGCATCGCGATCGAGCTGCGGGCGGTCCCCCGCAAGATATGCGGCCACCCACTTCATGCCCTCTTCATCAGCGCACAGAGGCATGGCTTCGTGAGCATCGTTCCACCCGCTTCCTGGATCGGACATGCCTCGTGGATTGGCTGGAAGACATGTCCATCCATTCGTTCCTTCCCTTAGAACGCCATTTGCCCCATCTACGACCGCCGCATTGCCACTAATAAATGAAGGGCTTGCTGTCGAGTAAGCCCATATCTGCCACTCCGCGGAAGTGTGAGACGCACTGGGCTCGCCTGTCGACGTCGCAATTGCAACGCCACCTTGTTTTCCTGGTTGAGTGTCACCAGGAGGCGAAATCGCTGGTTCGCCGCAACCCGCTAGTAGAAGCGAAAAAGACACAAGGACAAGACGGACCATAGTCGACCTCCAACAGTAGTCTTTAGTTGATGTAGATCAGCATAGCAGTGATCGAACAGCGCACAAATCTAGTCCGTAGAAGCTCTTAGCAAGTATCCCCAGTATCCGGACCGTCACATAGGCACGGTTCCAGAAAGTCCAGTGGAAGAAGAATCCGACGGCTACCAGCGAAACTCCATCACCACCGGCATAGAGTTCCGGCATCTAAAGTCCGTCTTGGGGGAGGTTGCTAAAAATGAGTGACGAGACTCTCTTCGAGTCCAGATTGAGCACGTTAGAGAAGGACAACCGGCGACTAAAGCTGGCCCTTGTTGCGTTGCTGCTTGTACTAGCGTCGGTGTCTCTAGTCGGGGCCATCATGCCCGAACAGGCACCACAAGTGATAACGGCACGTCAGTTTCGCGTGATCGACGCTACCGACGTTGTCCGGGTCTCAATAAGCAACTCGGGCATCACCTACTATGATCGAAACGGCACCAGGCGCTCTATGGTCGCCGACGCTATTAACTACTGGGACGAAAACAACACAATACGCATCTTAATGGGCGATCCCGGTATCATTTACGTCGGCGAGGACGGCAACGTGGTATGGAGGACGCCTGAGCGATAACCTGACGGAGACTTGATGGACAGACGGGGGTTGTTGAAGACTGGCGGCTTAGCTTTCGCCGGGATTGTCGCTGGCGGCTGCTCCGCCCGTGGAACGCGGAGCAGCCCGCAGAAGCCCTACGTCAACCTTCCAATCGTCGAAGCCTCGTGGGACAGGGCAATCCGGACCACGGTCGGCCTGAGACCATACCGCCCCTCCGGGTTCCACCTTCGAACCGAAAAACTCGACGGTAAAACAGTAATCCACAACTATGGCCACGGCGGCGCTGGCCACTCGCTTGGTTGGGGTACGGGGGCGTTGGTTGCCGGGATTGCGCTGGAACACAGTGATCGCCGGGCAGCCATTATTGGCTGTGGCACGATCGGCTTGACCGCCGCTCGACAACTTCAGCGGCGTGGCATCGGCGTAACGATTTACGCTAAGAGCGTGCCCCCGGACACTACGTCGAACAAGGCACTTGCGGGTTTCACACCAACCTCGGGACTGGTCGACACCGATCTACGGTCACCTGCGTGGGACACGCAGTTCCGCCGCGCCGCCGAGATTAGCTACGAGGAACTCCAGCTTCTGGCTGGTCGGGGATACGGCGTCTCGTGGATCAACACCTACCGATTGATGGACGAGTTTCCACAGCCACGCCAGTCCACCGAGTCCGCGCCACCTTTGCGGCCACCGGGTACACGTGTCGGGGACGTGGTACTGCAGCCCGGAGAGCACCCGTTCCCATCGCGCTACGCGACCCGCGCGCCTTGGCTGAGGATCGAGCCGGCTATTTATCTCGAGAGACTCATGCGGGACGTCATCTACTTTGGCGGCCACATCGTGATCCGCGAATTCGCGACGCGAGAAGACCTGGCGACCTTGGGCGAATCACTCATTGTTAATTGCACGGGGCTTGGCTCCCGCAAGTTGTTCAACGACGACGAACTAATCGCCCTGAAGGGACAGCTGACCATGATGGTGCCGCAGAGTGAGGTGAACTACGGAACGTTCGGCGGCGTGCCCGACCGGGCCGGTGGCGGCTTTTATCACATGATCCCGAGAAGCGACGGAATCGCGCTGGGCGGAACATCTCAGCTCGGCGATTGGTCGCTGGAACCCGACGAGGATGCGCGACGCCGTATCGTCGATACTCACCTCCAGTTGTTCAACGGTATGCGGGCACCCGACCCGAAGGCTCGCCTGAGTGCGGCGGGTCCCGGCGAAAGTCCTGCGCTCGAAAGCTTCTTCGGGCTCGAGTCTTAGCGACACTCCTCTGGAACTCC
>PVBE012918591.1_pt1 | contig 33710 bp, 27 predicted proteins | sample 1631181 | NCBI WGS metagenome assembly PVBE01 (sample SAMN08397723, study PRJNA350692) | Marine metagenome, whole genome shotgun sequencing project. | isolation source: water | place: Pacific Ocean | collected 2012-04
CAAGGTCTATGAGACGGTCACAGAGGCAAGAAGATCAATCGGGATTTATCTCAACTTCTACAATAGAGAACGACCTCACTCCAGCCTTGACGGCATACCGCCTAATCAGTTCTACTATAACAACCTGTCGCCAATACAGTTTTTACAACAGAGAGGGTTCGGCCAATTTTCTATTTATGCGCTGTAGAAAGATGGGGGTGTGGACAGCTTGAGTAGATGAATGATGGCTTTAGAACCCTTGTCTGCAGTTTTTTGTTCTACCTTGTGGATCAGGGTCAGCCGTGACTTGCGCTCTGTCAGTGAGACAATGGCCTGCTGGTGATCTTTTCCAATAATGGTGTCCAGTTCCCAGTCACCGATACGGCGTCGAGTCTCTACGACAGCAGGACGATCATCGATGCTGATGCGGTTGATCAGCTGACAACGCAGGTGGCGGTACGGATTACCGCCAGATAACTTCTCCTGGAGGACATATTGGTAGATCCACTCATGGCTGACGCGAATACCTCCCTCGATCTTGAGCCAGAAGCTGATCTGTTCAGGGCTCCAGTCCTCACTCAGCAGTGTTTTGATCAATTGCCAGGTTTCTTTCTCGATCCGTGGCTGAGACTTGTAGTGCCGCCGATTTATTGTAAACTGATGCGCTTGTTTAGGCCGATAACCACGCAAGCCCTGGTTTCGGCTGATCTCTCGACTTATCGTGGATTTAGGCACACCGACGATATCGGCTATCTCGAGTTGGATATGTCCTGCTTTCATCAGTGCCTGAATCTGGTATCGTTGTTCCTGGGTAAGTTGTGTGTAGCCGCTCATAGGTGCTCCACTTTCTTGGCGGTTAGGGAAATGGCTGCTTGCCCTTTTACCGTAAGGCCGAGTTGCACTTACATGTTGAATTCACGTTTAATAATTGAAAATATTCCATGATTAAAAAAGAAGAATTAAAATCGACATCATTTATTATTGCTGAAGTTGGTCAAAATCATCAAGGTGATATTGATATTGCAAAAAAATATATCAAAGAGTTTGCTGGTACAGGTGTAGATGCGATTAAGTTTCAGACAAGGAACAATAAATACTTGTTTTCCGAATGTGCCTATAATAAAAGTTATGATAGTGAAAATGCATTTTCTGATGTTTATGGATTACATAGAGAGAAGCTTGAACTAAATCCAGAACTCCTTGTAGAACTTAGAGATTGTTGTCATGAGAATGGAGTGAAATTTATGTCAACTCCATTTGATGAGCCAAGCTTAGAGTTGTTGTGTGATATAAGGGTTGACTTAATTAAAGTAGCATCATTTGATATTGGAAACCTGCCATTCCTTAATAAAATTGCCAGTAAAGGCTTGCCAACAGTTGTTAGCGTAGGTGGAGGTAAGTTTGATCAAATAAGGGATAGCATTAATGCGCTAAAAAAGTCATTAGATGAAGTTGCTATACTTCACTGTGTGTCCGAATACCCTTGCGATGTAAATCGGGTAGGACTGGATAATATAGAATTGCTTGCCAGTGAATTTCCAAATTGTGTTATTGGGCTATCAGATCACTTTAATGGCACCATTACTGGGCCCATTGGTTATATGAAGGGTGCGCGCGTATTTGAGAAGCATGTAACATTAAATCGGGCATGGAAAGGTACGGATCACAGTTTTTCTCTTTCACACCATGGGTTTAGGAACTTTATAAGGGATATTAGACGTGTTTCAGGTATGATGAAACCAAAGCCAGAGAAAGAGCTTGGTGTGGAAATGGTTTTTCATAAGTTAGGTAAGTCAATTGTTGCAAATCAAGATTTAAAATCTGGAGATGAGTTAACAATTAACAATCTTTCTGGAAAAATATTTGGAGAGCAATTTATACCTGTAAGAGAAAGTAATAGAGTTATAGGAAAAATATTAAAAAAAGATATTAATAAAGGCGATCTGATCTTATATGATGATATTAAAGATTAATATTAATTCCAGTTAGTAAGCTAATATTGGGAACAGCTCAATTCGATATGAGCTATGGCGTTACGAACCAAAGTGGTAGAATTAATAAAACACAGATTGAAAAAATATTAGAATATGAAAACTATAACAATATTACTATACTTGATGCCGCCAGGTTTATAGTAAAAGTCGGTTATCAATAGGAAAATTGTTTTATAAAAAGAATATTTATTTCATGTTGTTACGAAACTACGTCCATATATAGTTTACATAGTAATATAATGCTTGATACAAAGCTTGCATTTGATAATTCCATCAATCTACTAGGGTTGTCAAAGCTGTATGGATTGTTGGCGTTTCGTAGCGAGGATTTGACAGGCAAAAATAGAAGCGTTGTATGGAGAGCAATGCAGTCAATAAATAGTGTCTGGATTGGTAACAAAAATTGGAGTTTCTGTAAATGATGAAAATGAAAAGATCAAATTCTTAACAGATTTCCAATTGATATAATACAATTACCATTGCAATATTGTTGATCAAAGAATATTGCAGAATGGGAGTTTATCAAAGTTGCACGATTTTGGAATTGATGTACATATGCGCTCTATATTTTTTACAAGGTATTTTGTTAAAGGACCTAAATAAATTATCGTTTTATTCAAACCATTTTAGGAGAATTATTAAAATTAATGAACAGGATTGATGAATTACAAAAATCCCCATTAGAGGCATGCATTGGGTTTATAAAATCTCTTCCCGGGGTTAATCATGTAGTTGTTGGGGTGTCATCTCTAGAGGAGTTTAAAAAGATTGTTAATTTTAGGGATAAAGACCTTGATTTTGACATTAACTTTTATGGTTTTTCAATAGATGATGAGCAATTGTCAAACCCTTCAATGTGGAGAACATAAAATACATGTTTGATATTTATTTTGAACAAAAAATACCCACTATCAAATTAATTGTTTTTGATTTCGATGGTGTTTTTACAGATAACTCTGTACATTTAACGGAAGATGGAAAAGAATTTGTTTCTTGTTGGAGGGGTGATGGGATAGGTTTGTCAAAAGTCAAACGATTAACTATTCCTATGTACGTTGTTTCAACCGAGGAAAATCCTGTTGTGGGCCAAAGATGTCAAAAGCTTAAAATTAAATACATTCAAGGCTGTAATGACAAGCTTAAAGAGTTAGTAAAATTGGTAGATATTTATAAGTGTACGTTGGATGATGTTCTTTATATGGGAAATGATATTAATGATTTGGATTGTTTGAATTCGGTCGGGCTTCCAGTAGTTGTTGCTGATGCGCACCCTGATGTAATTCCTCTAGCTAAATATATTACTGTGGCTTATGGTGGAAAAGGTGCGGTTCGTGAGATTTGTGATTTGATTTTTAACATTAGAACAAAAGCAGTACAATAAACAGGATATGGTAAGAATATGACGTCAGACTTGTTTAATATTGAAGACAAAGTTATTGTTGTTACAGGTGGAATGGGGCAATTAGGGCAGCAATTTACAAAAGTATTACTGAACAGTCGAGCTAAGGTTGCTATTCTTGATTGTTCGATTAAAAAAATTGCGCTTCAGGCAAATCTAAGAAGACACATAGAAAACAAGAGGCTAGTGTTAATCCACGCTGATGTGACAAAGCGAGAATCATTGGAACAGGCATTGGTAAAAATACAAGAAAAATGGGGTCGAACACCTTATGGTTTAATTAACAATGCAGCGCTTGATTCTCCCCCCGGTGCCCCAGCAGAAGAGACAGGCTTATTTGAGGATTTTCCTGATGCCTCATGGGATCGAGTAATGAATGTTAATGTAAAAGGTGTTTTCCTGGCATGTCAAGTATTCGGAAAAGCGATGGCAGATGCAGGTGCTGGATCTATTATTAACATTGGCTCAACCTACGGTATGGTATCACCGGATCATCGTATTTATGAATACAAAGAAAAAAATGGCGGAGAATCATTCTATAAACCAGTCGCCTATTCAGCCTCTAAATCAGCATTAGTAAACTTGACAAAGTATATTGCTGTTTATTGGGCAAAATCTGGTGTTCGTACTAACTTAATGGGGCTTGGTGGTGTGTTCAATAATCAAGACGAGGAGTTTATGCAGGGCTACTGTAACAAGGTACCAATGGGTAGAATGGCAAATGCAGATGAATATAATGGCACTGTTGTCTATTTAATGTCTAACGCATCCTCCTATGTTACAGGTACAACTATTATGCTGGATGGTGGATGGACGGCCTGGTAAAATGACAATACAAGAAAATAAAGTTATACCAAATGAAATAATGAACTGGGTTAATGGCGAAGAGATTCCGGCAGAAAGCCGACAAACCTTTGATAATTTATCCCCGCATTCAGGAAAAGAACTATGCAAGGTCGCCAGATCAACAAAATTAGATATAGATAAATCTGTATCAATAGCAAAACAGGCTCAAATAAAATGGGGAAATACACCGGCGGTACAAAGAGGGTATTTGCTGCACCAAATCTGTAATGCACTGGAAAAACAAAAAACAGAGGTAGCTTCAATCGTTGCGCTGGAAACGGGAAAATCACTCCAAGAGGCGCTAGGTGAAACAGGTGGAGCGATTGCGTTAGGGCGTTTCTATGCAGGCGAAGGGCAAAGGCTCTATGGTCGCACCACAACCAGTGGAGTGGATAATAAATACGCATCTACGATTAGACAACCATGTGGCGTCGCAGGATTAATCATAGCTGCAAACACCCCGATTGCAAACGTCGCATGGAAAGCCTTCCCAGCACTTATCTGTGGAAATAGTGTTGTACTTAAGGCAGCAGAAGATACACCAGCAACTGCTTGGATATTTGCAAAAATAGCCCATGAGGTAGGTTTGCCCCCTGGCACACTCAATATTATCCAAGGTTATGGAGAAGAAGCCGGTGCACCGCTTGTAGAGAATCAAGATGTAGATGTAATTAGTTTTACGGGGTCAACTTGTGTAGGTCGGTGGATAGCTGAAATGGCGGGAAAGCGCCTTGCAAAAGTATCGTTAGAATTAGGTGGGAAAAATCCATTAATTGTCTGTGATGATGCCGATCTTAACAATGCAGTTAATTGGGTAATCCTTTCAGCGTTCAGTAATGCCGGTCAGCGTTGTGCATCTGGGAGCCGAATCATCATTTTCGATTCGATCTATGAAGCTTTCAAACAGAAATTACGTGATGCAACTGCGGCACTCAAGGTCGGGCCGAATGATGGCGATGATCTAGGGCCGGTTATCAATGAGCGACAGCTCACAAACATGTTGACTGCGATCTCTGCAGCCGAGGAGGCTGGTGTATCTGTTCTGTCGGGTGGCAGGCGACTCGATGGAGGAGCACATAAAAATGGTTTCTATATGGCGCCAACATTGATTGAAGGCGTGGATTCAAAAGATGAGATTTCCAGAAATGAGATGTTTGGGCCGATAGCAATTCTGTATCGGGTAAAAGATTTTTCAGAAGCACTGGAGCTCGCAAATGATTCACCTTATGGGTTAACAGCTTGCATACACACCAAGAACTACCATCGCGCTATGGAATTTAGCCACAAAGCAAAAAGTGGTGTAGTAGTGGTTAATGCTGGAACCTATGGCAGTGAACCACACATGCCATTTGGGGGTATGCGCCAATCCGGTAATGGCAGTAGAGAGCCTGGAACAGAAGCATTGGATATTTATTCAGAGTTGAAAGACATCTATATGATTGTTGATCCGACGCAACTGTAACTATTCTAATATTATTTAATGAGAATCTAGATGTTATATCATATTAAGAAAGATGATTTTAAATCAATAATAAACAATAAAAATCTTTCTAAACATCAAAGAACAGAAACTTTTGCACTATTTTCAAGAATAAACACACTCTATATGATAGCCAAAGCAGGTTCTGGCCACATCGGCACAAGCTTTAGTAGTATGGATATTTTCTCGTGGCTGCATCTTAATGTATTAACTGATAATGATCTGTTCTTTTCCTCCAAAGGGCATGACGCTCCTGGCCTTTATTCTGTTCTAATAGGGATTGGGAAATTAAATTATAATAATATTCATCAACTTCGACGTTTAAATGGATTACCTGGGCATCCTGATGTTACAACCACACCATGCATGGTAACAAATACAGGCTCACTCGGTATGGGTGTGTCAAAGGCAAAGGGTTTAGTAAAAGCTAACCGTCTAGATGGAAAAGATGGCAGAGTTTATGTGCTCGCAGGTGACGGAGAACTGCAGGAAGGTCAGTTTTGGGAATCACTTGCCGGGGCAGTTAATGGCAACTTTGAAGAAATTACAGTTATTGTTGATTTTAATAAGTTTCAGTCTGATACATGCGTCTCTAATGTCAGTGATTTAGGTGATATCGAGGGAAAACTTGTAAGTTATGGATGGTATGTTCAACGTTGTAATGGCCATAATTTAGAGGAATTATCAAACGCAATTGAAACAGCTAATCAGGTTAAAGGACGGCCACAAATTATTATTGCAGATACAATCAAAGGTTGTGGCGTCTCTTTTATGGAAGCCACTACAATGGGGAATGACCAGGAATGTTACAAGTTTCATAGTGGTGCGCCTTCAGTTGAAGATTATGAAAAGGCAGCCAGTGAATTGATTGGCAGGGCAAATAATATTCTTCAACAAGTAAACCTGAAATCTTTACAAGTGGTTAAGGTGCCACGAGAGGCAGTAGCTGTACCAGAAAACAATGTTCATAAGCTAATACCTGCATATGAGAAGGCATTGAGTGATTTGGGTGGTAAGCATGAAAATATTGTTGTTCTTGATGCTGACCTGATGATTGATTGCGGGTTGTTAAGTTTTCGTAATAATTACCCTGAACGTTATGTGGAATGCGGAATTGCTGAACAGGATATGATCTCGCAGGCAGGTGCACTTGCTCTGAAGGGAAAGTTGCCAATATCTCACAGTTTTGCATGTTTTCTTACAACAAGAGCAAATGAGCAACTGTTTAATAACGCATCAGAAAAGACAAAGTGTATATATGTAGGATCGCTGGCTGGATTATTACCTTCTGGCCCTGGCCATTCTCATCAAATGGTTCGAGATATATCTGCCCTAGGCGGAATTCCAGGTCTTATTATGCTTGAGCCTTCATGCGAAAAAGAAGTTTCGTTTGTCCTTGAATATGCTGTTAATAAAACTAATAATAGTTCTTATATTAGACTCGTTTCAATTCCTTATGAAATTCCATATGAACTCCCAAAAGAATATAAACTTATTAAAGGAAAGGGAATTTCATTAACAGAAGGGGGAGATGTTATTGCTTTTTCTTATGGTCCTGTAATGTTGTCTGAATTGTATAAAGCATCGTTGGCCTTAGATAAGAAATATAATATCGGTCTAAAGGTTGTAAACTTACCCTGGTTGAATTTCGTGGATAGTGAATGGTTGTGTAATGAAATTGGAGGTATAAATAAAATCATTACAGTTGACAATCATTTGATTAATGGTGGCCAAGGACAGTATATTGCAAATGCGTTAATTAATACTACAGCAGTTAATAATATAACCCTGGTTAATATGGGTGTTGACGATATACCATCATGCGGAGAAAATAAAGAAATTTTGAAATTTCATAGACTTGACGCAGAATCCTTTGTCAGTCAAATAATCGAATTACATGAAAAACAATAAGTTTAATACGTAAAATACATTAATTTCATAGTAGTGTTTAAAATAATTAAACTATATGCTTAAAATACCAAATACGGGTTTTTGATAATATTAGAGATTGTGTCAAAAATATTTCAGGTAAGAAATATTGAAATCAACATATAAATATTTTGCAAAGTATGAAATAAAGATAGACTGCTTTTCATAAAATAAAAAATGAAAAAAGCCTATCACTTTTGGCGAAATGTTACTTCTCACTCACTGTGGCTCATATAATTACAATGTGGAGAAAGTTTATACGAGTAAACTATATCAAAAACAGATATCACAGAAGTAAAAAGTCTTAAGGATATACTACCAAAAAGTAATAAAAATAGATTATTAATTACATAACCGTAACTAATGTCAACTTAGTGGAAAATGAAAGAAATGAATATATTAAAAGGCGTAATACCTGTTTTATTAACTCCACTAGATGCACAAGGAAATATTGATGAAAATGATCTTGTGCGCCTGGTTAATTATTTAAATGTTAAAAATATAGGTGGTTTTTGGGTTCTTGGGACAGGTGCCGAGGATATGAATCTTACTTATGAGCAAAGGTTATGTGTAGCGGAAGTAGTTACAAAGGCCAATGCTCGTAAAGTTCCTATAATCTTAGGAGCCGGTTTTTTTGCATTGCAAGATACATTAAATTTCATAAATGATACTGCCCATTTAGAGTTTGACGCATATCATGTTATGCCATATCACCCTTTACTAAGCTTAGATAGAATTAAGTGGCTTTATAAATATTTGGCTGATTTTTCACCAAAACCATTATGGATGTATACAAGTGCAAATTGGTGTAGATTTATACCGCCTGAATTTGTTGAAGATCTAAAAGGATACCCTAATATTGCTGGCATTAAATTTAGTACTAGCAATGCTGTTCATGTTGAAAAAGTAATATCACTAGCTGATCATAATTTTCAAGTTATTACAGCAGTAGTTAAACAGTTCTATTCTAGCCTTTGTTTGGGTGTTAGTGGAACTACAACCGTGGAAGCATGTCCATATCCAGATTTAATTATAGAAATCTTTGAACAATTTAATTCTGGTAATTTTAAAGAATCGCTAAAGGCACAAAGAAACTTTAATAGATTACTTGAAAAGATGCCTGAAGCACCTGGGAAAGATAATTTTTTAAAGGTAGCAGAGAGTAAATATATTTTGTCTTTAAGAGGTATATGTAAGCCATACATGTCTGGGTATTATCGAGAACTTACCATAGACGAACAAAATATAATAACAACAGTTTTGAATCAATATAACTTATTATAGACAATTAATTATTGTGATGTTTAGTAATAATATTATTATGACTAAGAATTATGGATGGTCTAATTATTTTATAAATGACTCTGCTATTTGGTTTAAGGGGTATATATTACAACGAAAGAAAGAAGAAATATTTCAGGAGTTAGTTTCCTACCTGAAAAAAGGCTCAATAGACCGCATTGATATTTATGAATTATGTAACTATATTAGAGGTCACTTTTCAATTGTCATCAAAAATAAAAATAATATATTTTGTATGGTTGACAAGGTAAGATCTATTCCTTTGTTCTACACGAATGATAAAGATAATGTTATTATAAGCAATGACCCCTTAATATTAAATATAGATGGTAAGGATTATAAATATAATATGGAAGCAGCGCAAGAAATTGCAATGTCTGGATATACAATTGGAAAAAAAACTCTAATAAATGATATTTTACAATTAAATGCTGGCGAATATTTAATTTCTTCGGGGGAAGAATTAGAAGTAAAACATTATTATACATATTGTCCTTGGAAAATAAATAAAAGAAATAAAAAGGATTTAAAGGCAGAACTTAGTTATATTTTAAAAAATATTATTAAAGACATGGTTAAAAGTGTTAATGGAAGACAGATTGTTGTGCTACTGAGTGCAGGGTATGACTCTAGATTAATTATAAGTGGTTTAAAAGAGTTGAATATAGAGAATGTAATTTGTTTTTCTTATGGTTCAATAAAAAGTTTTGAAGTTCAAACTGCAAAAATAGTTGCTGAAAGATTGTCATATAAATGGATACATATTCCACTTTCTTTATCAATACAAAAGTCTACACTTGCAGAATCACTCTGTCTTGATTATTATATATTCTCTGATACCCTTGCTAATTCACCAATATTACATGACTATGCAGCAATAAGACACATTAGTCGGCATAAACTTGTTGATAGTAATGCAGTTTTTGTGAATGGAAATTCCGGGGACTTTATTACTGGAGGACACATTCTAGATTTTCCAGCAACAATAATAGATAATGATACCGAATATTTAACCAATAAAATAATTGACAAACATTATAATTTATGGAATTCTTTAAAAACAAATATTAATGTTGAAAAAATTAAAGACAGATTAAAAAATGAAATTGCTGAATTAAAAAAAGAGTATCAGATACCTGATAATCATTTATGGGCTATTAGCGAAAGCTTAGAATGGGCAGGTAGGCAAAGTAAATTTGTTACAGCAGCCCAAAGAAGTTATGAATTCTTTGGATATGAATGGAGGCTACCATTATGGGACCCTGCTTACATGAGTTTTTGGGAAAATGTTCCTAAAGAATATAAAACCAAACAGTGTCTATACAAGGAGTTATTAATTGAGAATAATTGGGGAGGTGTTTGGAAAAATATAGAAGTAAATCAATTCCAATTAACATCAACTTCGATTAGATTCATCAGATTATTTTTAAAATTAATATTTATTGTTTTCGGAAAGAGAAAGTGGCAAAAATTTGACAAAAAATATTTCTGGTATTTTTTAGATCAAACATATGCGACTGCAAATACTCCATACTTTAAGACATTATTTAATTTTGATGGTGCTAGAAATAGAAATTCATGGATTGTAAAAAGATATTTAAATAATAAAAAAATTAATTTTAGTAATATCAATGAATAATACATCGATAGAAATATATGGACTTTCTGGCGCAGGTAAAAGTACTATTCAAAAAAAATGCCTAAAAGATAGCGAAATATACTTTACTGGACCATTTTCAATAAAAAAGGTATATATTTATATATCTTCAATAATATTAATATTAAGGATGTTTTTTTTCTCACCAAAGAGTGTTATTGAACTTATTAAAAGTGTGCATGGACGTAGTCTTTTGCTAAAACTTGGTTTAAGATCTTTCGGTGTATGTTATAAAAAAATATTTTTAAAACAAAAAATATATTTTTTGAAAGATTCAGGAAATTTAATGCCAATTATTACAAGTATTCTAAATTCTAATTGGAAGTGGAATTTAAAAATAATTACAATGATACTAAATTCTATAGAATTACCAAATAAAATAATTTACCTATCAGTAACTCCAAATGTTGCATATAAAAGATGTCTAGATAGGGATAGTAATATCAATCTTAATATTAATGCATTTAAAAATGCTTACCAAACATGTGAATTCATATACAATTATTTAGTTAAAATAGACAAGGATGTACTAATTATCGATAATGACGGTGATGAACTGGAAGCAATTCAATGTTCTCAAATAAAAAGATTTATATCGTAAAATGATGAACAATTTAATAGGATACATCAATGCAGCAATAAATAGATGTACTATAATATTATTAAAAATACGTTATTTTTTGCAAATAAAATTACGTTTAACAAAAATGTATCAACCAAATCCATTTGATGATTATAGTGACTATAATACTCGAGTTTGCAGAGAACGTTTTTCATTTATAGATAAGTCACTACCTAATAAACCCTTGTCTTGTCTTGATATAGGGTGTAATGAAGGTTATTTTGTATTTAAACTTGCGAAAAGAGGTGGATTTTGCGTTGGTATTGATTCAGGACGTAATGAAATAATGGTCGCTAATTCGATCAAGGCTATTAATAATGTCGACAATGCAGTTTTCTCTAATTTGCATCTAAAAGCTGATGATGTCAAAAATTATCCTGTTTTTGAAGTTATTCTATTTTTATCAGTTTTTCATCATTTAGTAAAAAATAACGGACTTGATTACGCAAAATTGTTTGTTAAAAATATATTTTTAATTAATAGCAAATATTTTATTTTTGAAACTGGTCAACCAAATGAGGAAGGTGTTTCTTGGGCTAGTAAATTAAATTTTATGTTGCCAGATATTGATAATTGGATTAAAAATATGTTAATTGAATCAGGCTATAAAAAAATAACTTTAATTGGTAAAAATAAATCCATCAGATCAACTACTCAGAGATCACTATTTCTTGCTGAAAAATAATATTAAATTATGAAAACTAAAGATTTTACTAATTATTATAATATAGGAGCTGCTGAAGAAAACATAACGCCAAATCCTGGCGTAGATCTATATTCATTAGATGGAGTTAGTAGAAATAGCGATAAAATACACAGTGATTTAGTAGCATGTGCTGTTGCAATAAGTCATAATAAATGTTGTATTATTATAGTCTCTCTGGATTTAATATGGATTGATGACGAATTTAGTTTAAAAATAAAAAAATGGGTAAAGACAAAAAGTATTTTAACTAACACTAATGTAGTCATAGTTGCAACACATTCACACAGTACACCACAAATCAGTAATAAAATAACTAACACAGCCAGACCAAACGCGCAATATAATGATATCTTATATTCTAAAATTTGTAATTTAATATTAAAATCAATAGAGAACATGGACCAGTGCTATGCAAAATTATCAATTTCCAGTCCAGGAATATCAGTTAATCGTAGAAAGAAGATTTTAGATCCAAGTCAATTAAAAAAATTCAATTTTAAAACAAAAATCGCAAACAGACCAAATTTAAAAACGCAAACAGATGATTTGCTATATTCAATATGGTTTTACGATAAAAATGGGATAGAAAAGGCTGTTTTGTTAAATTATGCATGCCATGCGTCCCTTTATCGTAAGAATTCAGTTTCTTCTGATTATCCTGGCATGATTCGAGCTTATCTGAAAAATAATTTGTCACCTGAATTGAAAGTCTGTTTTTTACAAGGTTTTTCAGGTGATATAAAAGCTAATATAGTTGAATCACAATGTTCGAATCAAAGAATGAGTATAAAAGAAATCCTTTTTAGTATTATTTTTGATAATTATAGATTTAAAAAAAATATAACTGATTACGATATTAAAAAATTTTCAAAAATACTAGCATTGAATGCTATAAAAAATGAAAATACATATGACATTCATCCAAAATTATCCTATTTAAATAAAACAATTAAATTGCCTCTACACAATAAACTAAATTTCATCAATCTTGAATTATGCTACATTTCACTCGGCAAAAAATTAAAAATGATTATGATTGGCGGAGAGGTGTTTTCTCAATATAGTATATGGATGAGAAATTATCTATCTAATAAAGGAATACATCTGCTAACTGTTGGATATTGTAATGATATTGTCGGGTACTTACCCACAAAACAAGCAATTAATGAAGGCGGATACGAAGTTGAAAGAACAACTGATTTTCCCTTAAAAACAACAATTTCTGAAGAAATTGAATCAATTATAAAATCTGAATTTATAAAGGTAGTTAACAAATGTCAGGAAAATTATTAAAAATTGCGGTAGTTGGTTGCGGACGAATTTCTGCAAATCACTTCGAGTCAATAAAAATACATTCCGATAATTTGCGTTTGGTTTCTGTATGTGACATCAATAATGACATTCTTGATAAACATTGTGAAATGTTTGGAGTAAAAGGGTATACCTCAATGAAGCACATGTTAGAGAGTGAAGAATTGGATATTGTTGCAATTTGTACCCCAAGCGGTATGCATCCAAATCAAGCTATATTGTCTGCAAAATATGATGTAAATGTGGTGACTGAAAAACCTATGGCAACAAGATGGTATGATGCTATACAGATGGTGCGAGCTTGTGATGAGGCTAATGTAAGACTTTTTGTTGTTAAACAAAATCGTAAAAATGCAACGCTTCAATTGTTAAGGAGAGCCATATTGGATAAAAGATTTGGAAAAATATATATGGTTAACATTAATGTGTTTTGGACTCGGCCACAAGAGTACTATGATTCGGCTGTCTGGAGAGGGACTTGGGAGCTTGATGGTGGAGCATTTATGAATCAGGCTAGTCATTATGTTGATTTGATTGATTGGTTAGTTGGCCCTGTAGATAGTGTACAAGCTATGACGGCTACTCAAGCTAGATACATTGAAGTTGAGGATACTGGTGTGATGAATATTCGGTGGAGGAGTGGAACACTTGGTTCGATGAGTGTAACTATGCTCACCTATCCAAATAACTATGAAGGATCCATCACTATCCTTGGAGAGAAGGGAACTGTCCGTGTCGGTGGTGTAGCTGTCAATAAGATCGAACATTGGGAATTCGAGGATAAACAGGACTATGATAAACAGATCAAGGATGCCAATTATCAGACTAGCTCGGTCTATGGTTTCGGTCACCCCCTCTATTATAAAAATGTTATCGATGTGCTCAGAGGAAAAGATGAGCCTGAAACGGATGGCCGTGAGGGGCTACGTTCACTTGAATTGTTGATTGCGGCCTACCTTTCCGCACGTGATGGGAAAACTGTGTCGCTACCACTTGAATATTGATATCTGATGTCATTTGTACATAAAACCGCCATAATTGATGACGGAGCCACGATTGGTGAGGATAGTCGCATCTGGCACTGGGTACATGTCTGTAGTGGGGCAGTAATTGGTAAAGGGTGTTCACTGGGACAGAATGTATTTATCGGTGATCGAGTCATTATCGGTGATAACGTAAAGATCCAGAATAATGTATCGGTGTATGATAATGTAACCTTGGAAGATGATGTTTTCTGTGGTCCTAGTATGGTATTTACCAACGTATATAATCCTCGCTCTGCTGTTACCCGTAAGGATGAGTACCATTGTACTCATGTGTTGCGTGGGGCGTCGCTGGGGGCAAACTGCACTATCGTCTGTGGTGTTAACGTGGGTCGTTATGCATTTGTTGGTGCAGGAACAGTGGTGATCCGTGATGTACCCGATTATGCTTTGATGGTAGGAGTACCGGCCAGACAGGCGGGGTGGGTGAGTGAGTATGGAGTCCGCCTCGAACTTTCATTGCAGGAGGATGGTAAAGCTGTATGTCAGGCCACTGGGGAGCAGTATCGGTTGGAAAAGGGCATTTGTAGGAAGATTGATCCATGAAGATACGGTCTCTATTTGACGCCCTTCTGCATTTTATCAATGACACAACCATTTTTTATCTTACTTCATTTAGTTGTAACATGTTCGCGGCTTATAATATTTTAATCAGATTGATTCAAGACGTGAAGAAAGCGTCCCGTGTAATAATAAATAAATGGAACTGTGTTAACCTAAGCGATAAAAAGTTATTCTTTGGTTTTCGTGTCTTCACTACAAGCCTGATGAAAAATATTCACTATAGGCATGTTGATGGCAATATAGCCAAACATAGCTTGTAGTCCATGAAAATCATGGTAATTGCCAGGCTTTTTTCAGGTTTGAATACCTTGCTTGAAAGTGGTCATTGGGAGCATGCAGGCAGTCCCGCTTACTATCATTTTATTCGTGGACTGGATGCCGAAACGTCATGGGATTATACTCTTTGTTTCCTTTTGCCTCATCCGTACACTGGCTTTGAATGTAAACGTTCACTCAACATCACCAACTTGCGTAGCAGTGCCTTAATCGTTCCTTACTATTCCTTGCCTTTTTCATCAAGTTTCACTTTGATAAAAAAGGCTGAATATTTTTACAATAAACTTAGTCAGTATATTGCCGTACTTCCTTCTCTGATTGGAAGTAATTGTTTTTACATAGATAGAGAGAATCTTCTGCTTGGTGCTTTCCTTCTGCCTTTTAAGAAAAAAATAGCTGTCCGCCTTCTCGGGGTTACTGAAAGCGTATATCTCAACGTTACTCAGAAACGGAATATCTATAGCTCTCTATTACGATACGTTTTTACCCACCGCAATAGCTTGTTTATCTGTACTAGAGATGGTTCCTTCTCTGATCAGATGGGAGCATGGCTATCCTGGAAACGGTTCTATATTTTTTTTAATGGAATTGATATCGAAAGAATAGAACGCAATAAAAGAAGAGAAGATAGGCCTTTTACTATCGTTTCCGTATCAAGGCTGGAGAAGAATAAAGGCCAGAGTCAACTCCTCCAAGCTGCCAAGCATTCTGGTGTTAAAAATATTCGGATTATTTTGATCGGTGAAGGGGTAGAAAGACGCAAACTGGAATCACTTGCAAAAGAGTTGGAGTTAGAAGATAGGACTATATTTACTGGCAAACTCATTCACAATAACGCCATAAAGTACCTAGAGGAAGCAGATCTTGTTGTTTCACTGAATTGCAATGGTGTTTTTGGCAATAACGTACTGGAAGCAGCACAGGTTGGACTTCCAGTGATCGCCTTGGAACATCCAGGGTGTCAAGATGAAAACCAGAAATATTTTTGTATGATTCCACGAAAAGAAACGACAGAAAAAACCGCTCATGCCATTTACCGATTTGTGAAAGATCCTGATTTTGCAAGGCATTATGGTGAAAAAAGTCAGAATTTCTCTAAGCAACAGTTGATCTCTTGGAAGCATAGAATTGAAAAAGAATTTGTTCTACTTGATGAATTCTATAATGAAAAAAAGGCAGAATGAATATCCAATTTATAGACCTTCAAACCCAATACAGAGCGCTTTATCCACAAATTCAGGCACGAATTAATCGAGCATTAGAGCACGGCCAGTTTATCCTAGGGCCAGAAGTGAAAGAGCTTGAGGATAAACTGGCTACCTATACAGGTTCCAGATATTGCATCACAGTTTCAAGTGGCACAGAGGCGTTACTAATAAGCCTAATCGCATTGGGGGTTGGCTCCGGTGACGAAGTTATTACAACCCCATTTACCTTTATTGCTACTGCTGAGGTTATTGTCCGAGTAGGTGCTACACCTATTTTTGTCGATATTCAGACGGATACCTGTAATCTTGATCCAAATAAAGTAGAGAGTGCAATCAGTTCCAAGACAAAGGCCATTATACCTGTTAGTTTGTATGGTCAGCCTGCGGATATGGATGAGATCAATGCAGTTGCAGTTAAGTATGGTAATATTCCTGTGATTGAGGATGCAGCCCAGAGTTTTGGGTCGGAATACAGAGGAAGAAAGAGCTGTAATTTATCCACGATCGGGTGTACCAGTTTTTTTCCCAGCAAACCCTTAGGTTGTTATGGTGATGGTGGAGCAATATTTACCAGTGATGACCAAATAGCTCAGGCATGTAGGGAGATCCGTGTTCATGGTCAAAGTGAACGTTATGTGCACTCTCGGATCGGTGTAGGAGGCAGGATGGATACGCTCCAGGCTGCAATTGTATTGGCTAAGCTGTATCGTTTTGGCTGGGAAGTAGAGCAGCGCCATCGAATAGGGTCTCAATACAATGAGTTATGTGACAATAACAATATCGAGTGTGTGAGAATTCGTGATGATCGAACATCAGTTTTCAGTCAATATACTATCTTTGTTGATGATAGAGATGCAATTAGAGAAAAATTGGGAAAATCAGGAGTACCAACTGCGGTTCATTATCCCATGCCGATCAATGACCAGGCGGCCTATTCTCAGTACCGAGTCCAACATACTCCGAACGCTAGACAGGTAGCAACAAAAGTATTGAGTTTACCGATGCACCCTGATTTAAGTGTTTATGAACAGGAGTTGATCATCTCTGCATTGTCGTAATATTGGTCGAACAAGAAAATATCTACCTCCTCTCTATTTTGATGAAAACAGAAGAAAAAGACCTAGGAGATTTCACTTATCTTTTTGTGTTGCCTCTATTTTCTGGTGGTGGAGCAGAAAGGGTACTGCTGAATCTGATTCGGGGGCTCCATGGAAAGGGTGAGCCGATACGCCTGGTGGTGTTCGATGGGGGGGGGCCCCTGCGAACGATGGTGCCTGACACCCTTCCGGTTGATGAGTTGGGAACTCAATCCTTACGCCAATCAATCTTGCCTCTGATCTCCTATATTCGCAAAATACGACCGAAGGTCATCTACTCTACACTGGGCTATGTCAATCTCGCCTTGTTGGTGATTGCCCCGCTATTTCCACATCATACCCACCTCTGGTTGCGAGAGGCTAATCTCCCTTCAATCAGCCAGCGTAACAACCGCTACACAGTGTTAATGTGGCTGGGGTATCGCTGTCTCTATCGATATGCTGATCGGCTGTTGGTGACTTCAGAACGGATGAAGAGGGAGTTTATCGATACCTTCAGAATCCCCGAAAGAATTATCTACAGGATGCCTAATCCGGTTGATGAGGATTGCATTCGTATTCATTCGAAAGAGATCAAACGGGTTCCAGGAGCGGGATTCCGATTTGTCGCGGCGGGTCGTCTGACACATCAGAAGGGGTTTGATTGCCTATTACACTGGTTGGCAGGTAGTGACTATTCGGATGCACATCTTACGATTTTAGGTATTGGTGAACGGGCTACTGAACTCAAGCAATTAGCTGTAGCGCTGGGTATTACGCAACGTGTTGCGTTTATCGGTTTTGTCACCAGCCCCTGGAGTTGGTACGCAGGGGCGGATGCCTTTCTGCTATCATCGCGATGGGAGGGGATGCCCAATGCTGTATTGGAGGCATTATCCTGTGGTACTCCTGTGATTGCTACTGCTCAATCTGGTGGAATCAGTGAGATTGCGAAACAGGCAAGTGAAGGTGCGGTTACAGTAGTTGAGAGCGGAGAGGCCTTTGTGAAAGCAATGGGTTGTGCAAAAAAAAGAGGGGAAAATAGTATCCGCTCATCGTTGCTTCCCGCTCGCTATAGAATAGATTCAGTAGTAACTACGTTCCAACAGTGGTTGGTGGAGAGCAGTTAGATGAGGAGATTTATTATTCATTAATACTGAGCACAATTAAATCGTACGATTGAAATTCTGAGGTGGGTGGATGGATGTATGTCATGAAAATTTTAGTGACTGGAGGAGGCAGTTACTTGGATGTGAGGCTGATTATGATCTTCAGTGAAGCGTGGAAGAAGTGCATAGAAGCAAAAAACAACCCTGTTGGTTACGAGAGATAATTTATGAATAAGTTAGGTGCTAGTATCGTACATTCCAGTAGAATATCATTTTGGTTGGTGTTTCTTTTATATGTGTTATTAAATACATTCTTGCTGATCATTGTTGAGCCAAGCTTGCATTTGACAGAGGGTGCAGATGCAGATTCATGGTACAGCCCTGCTCTTGCTCTATTAGAGTATGGTTCATTTGTTACACTGAGTTCTCCAGAAACACTCATGACATATCGCCCTCCATTGTATCCACTATTTGAGGCAATTACTTTATGGGTTGGTGGAGGAGAGATTATTCCAATTATTATTGCACAGGTTATATTGCTGTGGGTGACAGGAGTTATTGCAGGACGAATTGTTAGGCTGTATTTGCCTAGGTATGAGATTATTTCAATTGTACTTTTTGTTTTTAACCCAAACGCTCTAGGTAGTGCGCATTTAATTCAGAGTGATACATTATACGTTTTTTTTATTGTTCTCGCTATGTGGGCACTGGTTCAATATATCAATACAAGCAATAAACTCAAATGGAGCATCATCATTGGAATTATTCTTGGAATAAGTTGTTTAGTTCGGCCTACTGGGCAATATCTTATAATTCTTCTTCCCGTCATTTTCTTTATAATAAACATTTTTTCTGGTAACAAAGAAATATTTTTTAATAGTATGTTGCATGGTGTAATTGGGGTAGTACTATCAGTTATAATGATTTTTCCATGGGTGTTGCATAATGAAGAGGCAGGATGGGGATATGTATTGGTAACATCTGAACCTAAGACGTTCTATCTTAGGGATAATGCAATTTATCTTGAAAAGAATCAACATGGAATATCAATTGAACAAGCGACAGATATCATTCTTAATGATGAAAAAAATTACATTATAACTAATGATCATTGGTTTTATATGAGTGATAAAGAAAAAGCTGATGAGTTAGTTATATATTATATGAAGAAATTGATATCATACCCAATCGCTGTTATATTTGAAAGTTATCTTGAAAGTTGGATTGGTTTTTTTGGAGGTGGTGGTGGAGCAAATTTTCAAAACTTACTTTCTCTAGATGGAAAACGATCGTTTGAAGAAAGTATGCGAAATAACTATTCTGGTAGACTGGAAGTTGCATTGAAAATATTTACAGAGTCTTCCTTGGTTGCTATTTTAATAAGTGTCTATTCTTACTTTTATGTAATCTTGTTGAGGATTCTTGGACTGATTGGAATTATTGAGATTTATAAAAGAAAAGAGTATTCACTATTAGTTATTGTTGTTGGTTTAATTCTATATTTTGCAATAACGGTACTTTTTGTAGGTACATCACGCTATCGTTTACCAACTGAGATTGGTTTGATCATGCTAGCTCTATATGGAATTTTATTTTTTTATAATAAAATGCAAATAAAAAATAAATTAAAAATCAGAAAATAACAAATAACAATTCTGTCAATTTTATATATAACTAAGTGACTGAAGTAATGTTCTTACAGTTTATTCATCTAGTAAAAATTAAGCTAATGATATAAACAATAAAATTTTCCATTTAACATTTATTGATTTAGAGTAACAAAACCCATCTTTTGTAATAAAAATATTCATGATCAAGCAGATTAAACGCATAATACTAATATGTACTCATTTAATAAGTGCTACAATAATTAACAAATAGCTGATATACTCGAGGTTACTTAAGATTCTACTAGACTGATCTAGCATTTTTTTTATTCTTTAGAAGAATAATTAAAAAATAATTGCCTCAGTATCTAGTATAATAATCTGGTTTAATTATTATAAATAGCGAGGCTATATACTATTTTTGATAAGATTATAGTAACAACTCACTAGAGTATTTATTAAGTGTTGTTGGTAAAGTATTAAGATATTAAACTACACTCTGGTAAAGACTGTTTTCTTACCAAACGATTATCGAGGCTAAACAGATATGACATTTGCAGGATGTGTGTTGTGGTTTAGAAGTTCGAAATTATAATAAATTATCAGAATAATAATTTACTTACTATCTGATTCTTTTCAGGGAGTTATTTAATGAAAGTTTCACTGTTAAATCCACCTCCAGTTGATGGAGATAAGTTTATTCGCGAGGGTCGCTGTATGCAAAGCGTCGACTCATGGGCTGCAATCTGGCCACCACTGGCTTTGGGAATACTGGGTAGTATTGCTAAAGACTATGCACAAGTAGATTTGTTTGATTGCAATGTAGAGGGGGACAAGGGGGAACTGCCACTTGATCAGACCATTGAGCGTGTGAAAAACTTTAATCCGCACTTGATTGTTATCAATACCTCATTTCCATCTATTGAGGGTGATGTTCATACTGCAGAAGAGTTGAAAAAAGTATGCCCTGATGCGCTTATAGTAGGATTCGGTGTATTTTTTACTCTGCTTGAAGAAAAGTCAATGTCTGAGTCTAATGGATTCGATATTGGAATTATAGGTGAACCAGAAGATACTTTTAAAGAACTCTTGGAATCATTAGATAGTAACATAAACTTTACAGAAGTACCTGGTCTGATGTGGAGAAATAACGGTGTAATTAAAAGATCTAAAGATAGAGAGTTTATAAAAGATCTTGATAAACTTCCTTTTCCTAGTAGAGAGTATTACAAGAATGATCGCTACACGTTGCCCCATAATGGTGAGCCATTCACCTTGATTGGTGTCTCGAGAGGTTGTCCGTATCCATGTACCTACTGTGTTGCCCCGATTTATTATGGTAATAGACTGCGCAGACATTCATTAGAATATGTAATGTCTGAGTTGGAAGAATGTCAAACTAAATACAATATTAAACAGTTTCTCTTCTGGGAAGAAGTTTTTACAATGGATCGAAAGTTTGGAATTGAACTATGTAATGCTATTATAGATAAAAAATGGAATATCTCTTGGGCTACAACTACAAGAGCAGATCTTGTTGACGAAGAGATTCTTAAAAAAATGAAGCAGGCTGGCTGTACACTAATGGGGTTAGGGATTGAGACTGCAGATCAAAATATTATGGATCTATCAAAAAAGAAGGAAAAGATTGAAGATGTTGAAAATGCTGTTGCCTTGTGCAAGAAAGTTGGACTGGCAACAATGGGCCATTTTATTTTTGGACTCCCTGGTGAGTCAAAATTAACTATAGAAAAGACAATAAAATTCGGGCTGAATTTAGGACTTGATTATATACAGGCATATGCTGCAGTTCCATATCCAAAGACACCACTTGGTGAATTAGCAAGACAGAAAGGATACGTGACATCAAGTCGATGGATGGATTATAATTTCGGTGGTTACTCAATTATGGATCTTGGTACAGTAACTCCAGAAGATATAGATGAAGCAAGAATAGATATGCTTAGAAGATTTTATATGAGGCCTAGTTATGCAGCAAAAAAATTGGGTATGTTTGTCTCTAATCCTAAACAGATACTGCAGGCGGCAAAATTTATGAAATGGATGAAAACAAAAGGAAAAAAGTCTTAGGTATAGATTTTTTTAATATTCATTCTGATCCACCATAATATGTTATGAACGAAAATAAAATAGAGGTTAGCATTGTCATACCTTGTCTCAATGAGGAGGTGACCATCAAACAGGCAGTCAGAGAGTCTCAAAATGTCTTACAACGAAATAATATAGTTGGTGAGGTGATTGTTGCTGATAATGGCTCTGATGATAGATCTGTATCGATAGCTCAGCATGAAGGCGCTATTATAGTAAACGTGCATAGTAAAGGATATGGTAATGCATTGATGGGCGGTTTTGCAAAAGCATCAGGAAAATATATTATTCATCTTGATGCAGATATGTCTTACGATTTTAGCCATATTCCACGTTATGTGAAAAAGCTCAGAGGCGGCGCTGATTTAGTGATGGGTTCAAGGTTTAAAGGAAAAATATACCCTAATGCTATGCCTCCACTGCATAGATATCTTGGAACGCCAGTACTAACATGGATAGCAAACCTTTTTTATAAAACAAATGTAACTGATGTGAACTGTGGGATGAGGGGATTAAGGAGGGAGATTATAAAAAAACTGGATCAAACTTGTGGTGGCATGGAATTCGCCTCAGAAATGATTATTAAAACCGCGAAATTAGGCTTTAAAATTGAAGAGATTCCGACTGATTTAAGACCTGATATGAGAGACAGAAAACCTCATCTAAAAACTTTTAGAGATGGTTGGAGACATTTGAGATTCCTTCTTTTATTGAGTCCAACATGGTTATTTTTTGTGCCCGGTCTAACATTAATGATTTTTGGTTTAAGCATGTTACTAATGATTGTTGCTAAGATATTACCTTTTTTTGGCATATTTACAGGTTTAATTAGCATGGCAGCAACCATTATTGGGGCACAGATTATTATTTTGGGAGTGGGTGCAAAAAAATTCGATCATATTAACAGGTTTGATATAAAAAACAGTTGGTGGGATCGTTTGATTAATTCGATTAATATGGAATTGGGAATTTTAGTTGGAGTTTTATCTTCAGTTATTGGTTCTGGGGTTTTATTATCTTCTTTTTTACATATAAACAACTTTATAAATGGAAATGATTATGTTGTTGGATCTATTGATGTCAATGCTACATATGCATCACTTACTGGAGCAACTTTATTAGTAGTTGGTTTACAGGTAATGTTTTCCTCTTTTTTGTTTGGTATTATTGATATTGATTCCAAGTCATAGATTATAGTATTTTCTACAACGAAAAAAATAATAGAAGAAAAATCGGATACACACACAAAAAGTCTGAATAATTTAATTAATATAAGATTCATGATAGACCCTGCAAGTGTGCGCTACGAGAGGAGCTAAATCCTTATGCTCCTCGTGAGCTGATTGAGAACTAAAAGAACTAGTTTGCCTTACCTATTCATATCAGGTTACTAGGACTGTTAAGTGCATAGGCCGAAACGTTGTACACTGCACAACGATTACATTATAAGTTTATTTCGATGTAGTAAGTATTCAGGAAAAAAATAACCTAAATTATTCATTACCTGGAATAATTATTTGAGATTATTAACTGCGTTATGAATAAGTTTATACAGAATAAGAACAACGAAATAATTCTAATCGTCACTGTCTGACCATGGCCATATTTATTCTATTGATGACTCGGATTGCAATTGCTGCTAAGCGTCCGAGTATCGTTCTTCATTAATCATAAGATAGATCTTAATGCAAGAGAACATTACAGTCCTTAATTGAATAGGCTATTTATTATACTGACAATGCTATTACTTGAGGGTGGAATTTAGACTGTAGTTACTAACTAAAAAAATAGGGTAACGATATTATACAGAATTCAAGTCAATACAACGGCGGAGTCTGGAGGCATTGCCAAGGATACAGAGCAGGTGTGGGCGGTGAATCTGGTTGGTGTAACAGTGATAGACACTAATGCGGTGTTTGTCTTGGCGATGAAATGGGCAGTCACCGTTGTCGCGCGCTACATGAAGCGTTCTCTGCTTACGGAGATTTACCGGGCAAGTAAGGAGATAAAACGCTTTGGTGATTGGATGAGGGCAACGTGTTAAAGGTCGTCCACTTTATTACTGATCTCGACACTGGTGGGGCAGAGATGATGCTCTATAAGTTGCTGGCTGTCTGGCAGTTAGAGTCATCGATCAGTAGTACGGTAGTTACATTGATGAAGAGGGGGTCGATCACGGATCGGATTGAATCACTCGGTGTCAAAGTTTATTCACTGGGGATGGTGCAGGGTGGGTGGCCTACGCTTGGGATGTTGCTTGAACTCAATCGGATAATTCGGACAGTACGTCCTGATTTAATTCAGGGGTGGATGTATCATGGCAATATCGCGGCAACTGTGGCAACTTTATTTTTACGTTTGTCGCTACACTCGGTGAGGCTGGTTTGGAACATCCGTCAGACTCTTTACGATATTGGTTATGAAAAGCGGTTGACGCGTTTATTGATTGATCTAAATCGCCTGTGCAGTCGTTTACCGAGTAAGGTGATCTACAACTCAACCCTGAGTGCAGAACAGCACGAAGGAATTGGTTTCAGTATAAAGAGAAGGGAGGTGATCCCGAACGGCTTCGATTTGCAACGGTTTCGTCCAGATGGTTCGGCCACTGTCACACTGAAGAGGCAACTTGGCATGCCGATGGATACATTGCTGGTTGGTCATATCTCACGCTTTCATCCAATGAAGGGGCATACTACTCTACTACAGGCAGCCCGTCTGGTGGTAGATGATTTGGGTGAACAGAATAGAGTGCGTTTTTTGTTAATTGGACGAGGGGTGACGAAGCAACAGGATGAATTGGTGCGGTTGATTGATGAATTGGAACTCTCTCCGTATGTATCGTTGATGGGTGAGCGCTCCGATGTGGAACGGATCATGGCGGCAGTGGACCTGGTCGTCTCACCATCTTCCTGGGGTGAAGGGTTTCCAAATGTGGTTGGAGAGGCAATGGCGTGCGGCACACCATGTGTGGTGACTGATGTTGGGGATTCCGCTACGGTCGTTGATAATACTGGGAGAGTCATAAATGCGAAGGATTACAATGCGATGGCTAGGGAGATTGAAATGATGTTGTTGAATCAGGAGAAACGGATTGAGCTGGGAGATCAGGCCCGTCGCAGGGTCGAGGAGCACTATTCAATAGATGCGATCGCAACCCGTTATCAAAATTTCTATCAATTGCTCTGCCAACTCTGATTCGTAATGTGTGGTTTTGTTGGTGTTCTCGGAGGTGTTGCCCTAAATAATGAAACACTGTTAGAGATGGCTTCGATGATTGCTCATCGAGGCCCGGACGATGAAGGAATATGGCTTGATCAGCAGGCCAAAGTTGGTCTTGCCCACCGAAGGCTTGCTATCTTGGATCTTTCGCATGAGGGACATCAGCCAATGATCTCCTCGTCGGGGCGCTTTATCATCGTTTTCAACGGTGAGATCTATAATCACAAATCGATACGCACGGAACTGATTGCACAGAGGGCCCATTTCAAGGGGTATTCTGATACTGAGGTATTGTTAACTGCTGTCGAGCAGTGGGGGTTGAAAAGAGCGCTTACCCGGGTAGCTGGCATGTTCGCCATAGCTCTCTTTGATCGAAGAGAACGTCAGCTGTCGCTAGTTCGTGATCGTATGGGAGAGAAACCACTTTACTATGGTTGGCAAGGAAGTGGGCAGCAGCAGGTATTTCTGTTCGGATCCGAACTAAAGGCACTCAGACAGCATCCCTCCTGGCAAGGAGGGATTGATCGGGGTGCAGTTGCTCAACTGCTACGTTACAACTATATCCCTACACCAATGACGATCCACCCGAAGGTGAAAAAACTCCCTCCCGGTGGTTTGCTACAACTCCAGGGAGACTCTGTCGGCAACTGGAGGGAGTGCGCTCTGGAGCAGTGGTGGTCCTTCAATGAACAGATTAAGAAGGGTCAAGATACACCATTTGATGGTAGCGATATAGAAGCCGTTGAAGTGCTGGATAGTCTGCTAAAAGAGGTCATTGGTGAGCAGTCGATGGCCGACGTACCTGTTGGTGCTTTTCTCTCGGGTGGGATTGACTCTACATCAGCAGTTGCAGTGATGCAATCGATCATTGATAGGCCAGTCAAGAGCTTTACCATCGGTTATGATCATGCCGACTATGATGAGTCGGCAAACGCCAGACACATCGCAGAATACCTGGGTACTGATCACAATGAGTGGATTCTCCAGCCACAAGATGTGATCGATGTAATTACCGAACTGCCAAACATTTATGATGAGCCGTTTGCTGACGCCTCTCAAATTCCTACACTGCTGGTCTCCCGTTTTGCCAAACAGCAGGTTACGGTCTCTCTCTCCGGAGATGGTGGTGATGAAATCTTCGGTGGATATAATCGTTATTTGTTTGGACCACAATTAATGCGTAAAATTCAACCTTTCCCGTTATGGCTTAAAAGATGTGCTGTTAATGGGATAATGAGTGTTTCGCCAGAAGTTTGGGACACTCTTTTCAATCGGTTTAAATTTTTGATTCCTGATAATTATATTACGCGCCAATTTGGTGAGAAGATGTACTTGATCGCCCGCTTAATGGAAGTCAAGAGTGAACAAGAATTTTATATGCGACTCGTAAGTAAGTGGGATGAACCGATTCCGCTCATAGGTGGACGTTCTCAGGATATAGTTGAATTTAATCAAAGTGTATGGGCGACTGGCGCACACTTTTCAGAGCGGATGATGTGGACCGATTCAATCACCTACTTACCTGATGATATATTAGTTAAGGTTGATCGTGCGGCTATGTCCTCAAGTCTGGAGACACGTATGCCATTATTGGATCATCGAGTGATTGAATTTGCACTTCGTCTACCAATTCAAATGAAGATTCGTAATGGAAAGGGAAAGTGGGTGCTCAGAGAGGTTCTAAACCGCTATATAACGAAAGAGTTAGTTGAACAACCAAAATCCGGTTTTGGACTTCCCCTTCATCAGTGGCTTCGTGGTCCATTAAGGGTATGGGGAGAGGATCTTCTTGCCGAAAGTAAATTACGAAAAGAAGGGATTTTTGACGCGAATAAAATTCGAAAATTATGGAATGATCATTTGACTGGCAAACGAAATAATTTGACTCAGTTATGGAGTATATTGATGTTCCAATCATGGATGGAAAAATAAAATATTTCTTTAGTTATAATTAACTTTAAAAAACTAATATTATAGATAGATAAGATGGAAAATCATTTAGGTTTTTTTGGCTTCATACTTGGGTTTTTTATAACTTGTATTCTGATATACAAGAAACCTCGTCTTGCTAGTGTTCTATTGGTTGCTTATATTTTCAGATGGTTGTTTGTAGTAAATCATAATTATCTTATTCCATTCGGAGAGGGCATGGGTGACGCAACGAATTACGAACAATTAGCTTGGGATTTGTCTAAACTAAGTATTAATGAACGTTCACATTATCGATACGGGAATGGCGATATTTACTCATGGGTTGGTGCTATCTTTTACTCATTGTTAGGAAGAAGCATTGTTTTTTTGCAGTCGATAGGTGTTGTTGCTGGTGTTGTGTGCGTTTTTTTAGTTAATAATGCGGTTGAATTATTATGGGGTAATAGATATTATCTCAGATCAGCATGGATTGTAGCTCTATTTCCACCTTTAATTCTTTATAGTGCTTTAACAATGAGAGAAGTATTTATTGTAGCATTTATGTTGTATGGTATAATAGGGATTATTTATTGGAAAACATACAATTATAAAATAGGAATTCTAAAAGCGTTAATTGGGTTTACTTGTGCAGGTTATTTACATTCCGCGTTTACAACAGGTTTAATCCTTACTTTGATTCTTGTTGTTCTAGAAATTAATAATTACATATTGAATAAATACTTGTATAATAAATATAATAAGTTAATAAATGTTTTAATACTTGTAACTTTATTAACCATTTGTTATGACTTATTAATTCATGTTTCCTTGCCATATCTAGGTAGCTTGAATGATTTAAATGTGCAACATTTGATTTCACAGCAAGATACACGCCTTTATGGCAATACTGCGTACCCTGATTGGTTATTAACTCATAATGCTTTACAATTCTTTTTATTATCACCTATCAGGCTTATTTATTTTTTAGGTTCACCCTTCTTCTGGGATTTAAAGAAACTCATTCATATTATCGGAATGTTAGATGGTATTATATATTTATACATAACATGGTTAATTTGTTGTAACTTTAATTTTATCTGGAAGAATTATACAGCACGCATTATTTTTATACTGACGATCATATTAATAATAGAGTTTACATTAGGGACAATTAACTCTGGAACAGCATTACGCCATCGAGCAAAATTCTTTTCTTCTCTAATAATTATAATTTCACCATTGATTCCTCATATTCGCTCAAAGTAAAAAATATATAATAATGTGAGCACAAAATCAAAAAATAAATTGAAGCTATATTGCAACGGCGATTCTGTTTTTAAATCGCTATGTAATTAAAATCAGTATCTGAGCTAGATCTCAAGGTTAGTAGAATTTGTTACAAATCTTCTCCCGTTTTAAGACGCAGAATAAAATTGTAATCTCCCCTCATACTAGTACCAGGAAGAATTAGAGTTCTCCGGTTACCCTGTAACCATGAAAAGAAGACCGAAATGCGTAAGTCACGCTACACAAAGACCCAGATCGTCAAGATTTTGAGAGAGGTAGAGGGAGGCCGACAGGTCAAAGAGATCTGCCGAGAGTACGGCATCTCAGATGCCACCTAGTACAACTGGAAGGCAAAATACGGCAGGATGGATACCTCCGACATTCGAAAGCTCAAGGAGCTTGAGAATGAAAACCACAGACTGAAGCAGATGTATGCCAATCTCAGTCTGGAGCATCAGGCTCTCAAGTATGTTGTTGCAAAAAAGCTCTAAGGCCAGCCCAGAAGAGAGAGCTGGCCGATTACATGAAAGAGGAGTATCAATTGTCTACACGAGCAGTCTGTCGGGCGCTGGATCTGAGCCGTACTGTCTATGCATATCAACCTGATAGTGAGAAGGATCACCCTGTGATTGAGGTGCTGCTCCGGCTGGCAGAAGAGAAACCGACCTATGGTTTTGGTCTAATGGTTGACACCCTGCGCAGAGAGGAAAAGCCCTGGAACCACAAACGAGTCTATCGGGTATATAGAGCACTTAATCTCAACCTCCGGCGCAAGGGGAAGAAGAGACTTCCCAACAGATATCCCCAGCCACTCTCGGTACCAGAGTCGATTAACCAGTGCTGGTCGTTCGACTTCATGAGTGACGCACTGATGACAGGAAGGCGTTTTCGCACCTTCAATGTGGTCGATGACCACAACCGGGAGGTGCTGGCCACTCATAATTTATTTAATCTGCAAAAACTATCTTCTAGGCAGACTCCAAAGCTTGCTTGCAACGACAACTTTTAGTGCCTCATGAGCTAGACTAATAAGTATTGTATACATTTACTTTGGTCTGAGGTATTCAGTCTAAAAATGCTTGAGCTTTCAGATATCGGTTATTACTAGGCCTATTGTTAGGTGGTCATTTCGGCCCAATTTGGCTACGGTGATATTAGAATACTTAGCGGTATGCCATAACACCCTAATTAATAAGTTGGCGGTGCGGTTTAATTAGCTAGATTTCGATACTGAAGTAGCCATGATGGCACAGGAATCAAATTCCATGTGGATTATGAATCGATAGAGGCAGGTCACCCAGAACTGATCTGGGTATGGATTTTGATGTTTAAACCAACATAAAGAGCAAGAACTACAAACATCCCCCAAAAAAGGATTCCATCAGGCCAGTGGTTAAGTGTTCCGAGAAGGCCGATGAGAGTAAAGATGAGGTGTAGACATAGAAGCATGACCAGAACGGTGTATTTCCCAAAGCCGAGGTCTAGAAGAAGGTGGTGAATGTGTAACCGATCCGCTTTGAGGGGAGATTGGCCTTTTATGATGCGAAGTAACATGACGCTCATCATATCCAGAAGGGGGAATCCGATAATCCAGGCGGCGGAAGTGACGTTGATGACCTCGTCCCCCGGTCTGGTGAAATCAATGAGAAAGTAGACACAGACAAGGCCGAGGAACATGCTTCCGGCATCTTCGAGAAAGACCTGTCGGTAGCGAACGACCAAGAACTCTAAATTAAAAACGAGAAAGACGGTGGTGACTGTCGCCAGAAGATAGAGAAGAGGAAGGGTGTGGGTCACGCCAGGTTGTAGGTGTAACAACAAGATGAAGGCCCCGAGAGTGATGAGGGCTATTCCTCCGGCCAGGCCATCAAGGCCATCGATCATGTTGAAGGCGTTGATGACACCGACAATGGCGATGATGGTGAAGGGGGCCGCAATTATTCCCAGCCCTTGAGAGTGACCGGAGAAGAGAATATCGCCAATAAAGAGCACCACCTTGTTGTCAACAAAAACAAGCAGAGTGGCGACAGCAAATTGGAAAAGGATCTTGATTTTTGGCGAGATATCACGGTGGTCGTCAAGTGCGCCAATGAGGACTATCGTGATCAGGCTGAAGAAGAAGATGCGATAGTTTCCAAGTTGAATAGGGAGGAAGAGGGAGGACATCCCGAAGGCAAGGGCAATGGAAATACCGCCGGTAAGGGGAGTCAATTGTAGATGGTGCTTTCGGTGATCAGGTTTGTCGACTAGACTAATGTTGTGAGCGACATTGGTCAGGAAGTAGAGCAGAGTTGCGGAGATGACAATGGCGATCAGGTAGGGGAACATGGGTGGTGTTCAGGCTAAGTAAGAACTGAGTATCATTGTATTACATTCCGATTTTTTGATCGTTCAAAAGAGATAATTTGCAAAGGTCATCAATGCTAAGTTTCTTTAATTTTTGTATCTTGTTGAGTTTCAGTAGTTTGGTTTAGATCTGACAAAAGCTGAAAGCGGAATCTATTAGCAGAAGTATCTCATATCTTAGCTATTGATTAAAAAAAAGAAACTATAGGAATGTAAACATAAACTGATGCAGGACAAGACGATAAATAATAACAAAGGGTCTTAGGAAGTTAAGCACTGTGTAATAGGTGTTAAGCCTCTGAAATGGAAAAGAAAAACAGGTATTACTACCGTTCTCGAATCGCAGAGAAGACGTTTCGACGAATTCTTCGTTATTTTTCTCTTGATCTGTCGGCGTCAGACACCGCCAGGTTGACGGGAGTCAGCGTACGCTCGATCAATGCAATCTACATCAAATTGCGCTATCGATTGGCGGAGGAGTGTGAGAAACACTCTCACCTTGGAGGTCAGATCGAAGTGGATGAGTCCTATTTTGGTCCCAGACGTATTCGGGGTAAGAGAGGCCGTGGTGGCGGAGGCAAAACGATCGTCTTCGGATTGTTCAAACGTAATGGCTGGGTCTATACAGAAATTGTCCCTGATGCGAAAAAACGCACGCTGCAAAAGGTCATTCGAGGAAAGGTGAGTCTCAATAGTGTGATTAATTCTGACGGCTGGCGTGGGTATCATGGTCTTGTTGATGTGGGCTATGCTCGACACTATCGAGTAGAGCGCGGAAGCAATGAGTTTGCTAACGAGCAGCCCCACATTAACGGCATTGAGTCGTTCTGGGCCTTTGCCAAGTTGAGAATGAGCAAAATCAAAGGGATTCGAAAAGAGATGTTCTATTGGCATCTGAAGAAGATTGAGTATAGGTTTAACCATCGTGGTGATAATCTTTATCAGTTGCTCTTAAAATTGCTTCGCGAGAGGCCCATTTGTCCTCTTAGCTTCATAAGACCCTAACTAAATATAACTAAAGTATTGATTTGTAATGAGGTGTTTATCTAAAGTTAAAATTTGATCTACCTTTTCCAGAAAAGAAAAGGGTGTAGATAAAGTGTTTGGAAGAGTGGGTTTGATGGAGAATTTGTAGCCCAAATGGTGACCAGGCATGATTTCTTCGAACAATCAAAATAAATAATACTGAATAGCATTAAAGGTTTGGGTTTTAACTTGTTCAAGAAGAAGGCGCCGATTCGTGTCCAGTCTCTGATCCCCTCCCTGCTCAATATCCCCGCTTTGTTTGGTTAGTTTCTGTTGGTTGAGGCCAGGAGTCTCTTTACTCAGTTAAAATGCAGGCTCACCTCTCTAGCCATGGTTATATATAATATATATACCCAAAGTGAGTGGAGGGGGAAGAGTGTTAATCCTCCTCTGATCGGTTTTTCTGGTTCTGTATGAAGTTGATCAGGAATGCCAGACAAGCACTGCCCATCAATCCTATGATGCCACTTGTTGTGATAATGACTTGTCGGCTGGGCTTGTTGCCCCTCTGCTGGGGTGGGAGCGCCGGTTGTTCAAGGGTGTAGGTATTCAGTGAGGTATTGTTGAAGTTGATCATTCTGAGTTGAAAGAGAAGCTCTTGAAGTTTACGCATACCGGGAATGAAGGGGTCGTCATTGACTCGGCTCTGCAGGATATGTATTTCAGCTTTTAGGGCTTTCGCTTGCTCTTCAGATGTCAGCCGATAAGTAAGCACTGGGGGGTCTTTTCCAACGTAGAGTTCTGTTTTCTCCATAAGCCCGATGTTGATGGAGGTTTGGAGTGCCTCTTTGAGTTGCACGATACGGTCCTCCCGTGTCTTTTTGGCGAGTTTTCGCTTGGTGATGATGATGATTTCAATATACTGTATCTGCTGTTGTACTTTGCTGTTGATGTTGGAAAAAATTTGTTCGTTAACGAGTATGTTGGCCATCTGGGAGAGTCCATTAGCCCAGTCAGCCGCCTCATCTGGGTCATGCCACTCTACGGAGAAAGTGATAAGCTTCTTGTCGATGGGGTTTATTTCTGTAGTGGGAGTGCCATCTACAAAACTTCGTTTGAGATGGTTTTCGCTGAAATAGCGACTGTTCAGACGCTCTGAATTGAGAGTTTGCTTGTAGAGGGAGTATACGTTTTCTACTGTTACATCCCCTAAAGCATTTAAAACCGAGTTATAGATATTCTGCATACCCTCTATATGCTGTACACTTTGCAGACCCTTTTTAAATGTATTGAATTGCTCTATCTCTGTTTCTTCGGGGGGAAGAATGTAGACTGTCGCCCTGTAGAGGGGTGAAGTGGTCAGAGCAAAGACCGTGGCTAAGAGGGTTGCAAGAAGGGTGGTTGCCACGATGAGTTGCCATCGCCTCACCAACACATTCCACAGATCAAATAGGCTGATCTCAACTTCAGCGAATTGATGGTGGCTGGGAGGAGGGTATTGAGGGGGATGGGTGTGGGGGTTGTTGGGCGTCATGGCTATTTTTTTAGTCAGTAAGGGAAATAAAAAGCAAAATCAAAATATGATGGTGTAATCGGGTATTATAACCGGAAGAGATTGTTGTTACATCACCTTTTGATCTGATCAGGGCTTTATGATGAATCTTCCGGGACAAAACAAACGCGTGCTCTCTGGGATGCGTCCCACGGGGCGCCTCCATCTCGGCCACTATCATGGTGTCCTCAAGAACTGGGTAAAACTGCAGC
>PVBE010881683.1_pt1 | contig 33709 bp, 22 predicted proteins | sample 1631181 | NCBI WGS metagenome assembly PVBE01 (sample SAMN08397723, study PRJNA350692) | Marine metagenome, whole genome shotgun sequencing project. | isolation source: water | place: Pacific Ocean | collected 2012-04
AAAATCGTCAGCCAAGCCGTTCACCATCAAGCACGTTCAACTCTGATCAAAATGCGGCCCGACAAGAGATGCCGCCCGGTCTGTCACGCATGCGGTAGTCCAACGTAAATGTCGGTGCGGTTGATCATGGTTCGTTTCCTTTGGACTTCTCCGAGATCAGTGCATAAAAGATAAAACGAACATAGGTCGCGCGTCTACGTGTTTTGTTTTTTGTTTTTTGCTTGGTGTTTCAGTTTTTGTCCGTCCAGGCACGCGCCGGCGGGCAGGTCAGTGGTAAGACGCCGTTTCGCCGTGGTGTCGGCCGGATAAGTTGCTTGCTACCTTCGTCGGCTCGGTGTAGAGTATAGCGCTTATTTTCCTGCATATGACTAATTTTGAAGGACGCAGTAATGACCGAAGTTGAAACTGATAATCCCGCCCCGGAAGAGGACAGGACCGGTAAGGGCAAAGCATTTTTCGAACGTGCAGAACAGGTCGCCGAAACCGGCAACTGGGATTTTGCCATCGAAATGTACATTGAAGGGCTCAAACGCGAGCCTGGGAATATAGAGCAGGGGCACCAACGGCTTCGCGAAGCAGCGATGAAACGCAAAGCCCAGGGCGGCAAGAATCCCGGCATGAGCGATAAGTTCAAGCATCGCATGGGCAAGGACCCGGAGCAGAACCTGGTCAATTCCGCGTTCCTGCTTGCCAAGGAGCCCGGCTCCCAACAGTTCATGAATCAGATGCGTCAAGCCTCTGTGCAGCTCGAACTCAACGATGTAATCAAGTGGGTCTGCGACATACTCCTGGAGTCCCAGAAGCAGGCCAAGAAGCCCAATGTTAAACTCCTTATGATGCTCGCTACGGATTTCGCCGAAATCGAGGCGTACGCACCGGCGATGCAGGCCTGCGAAATGGCCCGAACCGTCGCGCCCAACGACGCGGTGATCCAGCGGACTCTCGGCGACCTGTCGGCAAAGTACGCGATTAAAAAGGGCAGGTTCGATGAGGAAGGCGATTTCACCAAGGGTGTGGTGGACATCGACTCGCAGAACGAACAGGCTCGCGGAGACGAATTCTCCCAGACCGAGGATTATGTCTTAAAGCAAATCGAAAAGGCCAGGCAAGAGTATCTCGCCAGTCCGGACGTGCCCGGTAAGGTCAACGCATTTGTCGACGCACTCCTGAAGGTCAGCGACGAGGCCTACGAGGGCGAAGCGGTGGATGTTCTTACCAAGGCCCATCTGGACAGCGGAGCCTACCAGTACAAACTGCGAATCGGCGACATAAAGATTACGCAGATGACTCGCCGCTACAAGAAGCTTGTAAAGGCCGGCGACAAAGATGCGGCGAAAAAGCAGCTTCGAGCACAGCTTGCCTTTGAACTCGACGAGTACAAGGAAAGGTCGATCAACTATCCCACCGACTTGTCGCTGAAATATGAACTGGGACGCAGGCAGTATCTCGCCGGACAGTTCGACGAGGCCATCGGATCGCTCCAGCAGGCCCAGAGAGATCCTAGACGCCACCTTACGGCAATGAGCTATCTCGGACAGGCATTCGAGGCCAAGGGTTGGATGCGAGAGGCCAGCGAGACCTACGCTCGTGCACTGGAAACCGAAATGACCGAAGATCGCGCCAAGGATCTGCGGTATCATCTTGGAAACGCCTTGGAGAAGATGGGAAAACTGATCGAAGCCAGGGAGCAGTTCTCCGCCGTGGCCCAGGCCGACTTCAATTTCAAGGATGTGCGGCAGCGCCTCGACGATGTAAACAAGGCGATCGACAACCCTGGTCAATCGCCTGACGCGCCGGCGCCGGAATAATTTGTCGGGAATTCCCTTGTTATTATCGCCGCGGGATGTATAATCCCTGATTCTTTTCCGGTAACCAGAACATTAGATAAGCATTAAATATACGCAGGAGTAGTACGTGGCCCATTCAGCTTCAGCAAAGAAACGAATTCGTCAGAACGAGAGTCATAACGCACGCAATCGCTGGCGCAAAGAACGCGTCAAGAAGGCGGTGCGATTGTTTGAGGACGCCCTCAGCGCCCACGATACCGAAAAAGCGGCCGAATGCCTCAAGGTGGTCTTCAAGCAGCTCGATCAGGTCGCGGCGACCGGAACGATCCACAAGAGGACCGCTGATCGTCGCAAGTCTCGCCTTACGTTGAAGTTGAACAAGGCTCTTGCATAACGGTCGCGAAAAACTCAAGTAGTTTTCATCCGCCCGCGGCGATATCGCCCGCGGGCGGTTCTTGTTGATGCAGATTTAGTTATGAACGATTCAGCGGATCAATACGTCAGCAGGGGAGGGCTCAAGCTCGAAGCGGCGGTCCGGGCGTTCGATATTGACTGCGCGGATTTGATCTGCGCCGATTTCGGGTGCAACGTCGGCGGGTTCACCGATTGCCTGCTGGCCCATGGTGCGGCGAAGGTCTTCGCCGTAGACACCGGTTACGGAACGCTGGCGTGGAAGTTGCGCAAGGATCCGAGAGTTGTCGTCATGGAGCGGACCAACGCACTGCACGCCGATGTGCCCGAGGTGGTCGATCTGGTGGTCATTGACGCGGCCTGGACTCCGCAGAAGCTCAGCGTGCCGGCTGCGATGAAATGGCTCAAGCCCGGCGGGAAAGTAATCAGTCTTCTGAAGCCCATATTCGAGCTGGCCAAGCTGAATCCGTCCAGGGGTGGCAAGCCCGGGCCCAAGAGCCTGACGCCGGAGCAGTCTGAAGATATTCGCGATCAGGTCTGCGCGCAATTGATCGCGATCGGGTTTGGACCCGAGAAGATAATCGCCTCGCCGATCACCGGCAAGGGCGGGAATACCGAATACCTGCTGCTGATTGGCCCACTCGGCGCCTAGAATGAACCCATAGGAGATGTGTAATGATGACTACCGGTAAGATGAGATTCGCAGTTGTCTGTTTGATTCTGGCGTGTGCTGTAGTGACGTGGGCCGGGCCTTCGGCCCTCGGCGCCGAGAGTAAGCTGATCGCGTCGGCCGAGTCGGGCTGGTCTCAATGGCGCGGGCCGCGGCGAGATGGCGTGAGCGGTGAGACTGGACTGCTGTCGGCCTGGCCGACGGGCGGACCGAAAGTGCTCTGGACCGCCGGCGGGCTGGGTAAGGGCTACTCATCGCCGGTGCTTAGCAAAGACGCGATCTACATCACCGGCGACGTGGGCTCGGAGTTGTACGTGTTTGCACTGACGCTCGATGGAAAGCCCAAGTGGAAAACCGCCAGCGGGAAGGCCTGGTCAAAACCGTTCGGAGGCGCCAGGGCGTCTGTAACCTACGACGACGGGCGCGTGTTTGTTTTTGATTCGCACGCTCGCCTGGCGTGCCTCAACGCTGAAGACGGCAAGGAGTTGTGGGCCGTGGACACGGCCGCCAAATACGGTGCGGGGCGGAAGGTCTTCGGATATTCCGAGTCGCCGCTGATCGACGGCGACGGCGTTATCGTTACTCCCGGCGGGACCAAGGCGCTCATGATCCGTCTCGACAAGAAGACGGGCAAGGAACTTTGGGTCACGAAACCGAAAGCCGAAGAAGCGGCGAACTACTGTTCGACAATCCTGGTCGAACTCGGCGGCAAGTGCCAGATCATCACGTGCGGATCGCGGCATGCCTTTGGCGTCGATGCGAAAAACGGCAAGGTGCTCTGGGCGTTTCGGCACGAGATAAAGAAGAGCATGTCGGCGTCTATTCCGATCCTCTACGGCGACCTGTTGTTCATTTCGAATTCTTCTCGTGAGAAGGGGTTGTCGTACTGCCTGAAGATCGACACCGCCGCGGGCAAGGCGACTAAAGCATGGGACTCGAAGTTCGACAACACGCACGGTTCGACGATATCCCTCGGCGGGAAGATATACGGCTCAAGCCGCCGGAACATGCCTGGATGGGCTTGTCTCGACTTTGCTACCGGGAAGATCGATTACGCGACTAAGAACTTCCCGCTGGGTTCGTCGATCTACGCTGACGGGCGCCTGTATTGCCTGGCCGAGAACGGAACAATGGCCCTGATGAAACTGACCGAAAAGGGCTTCCAACTCGCCGGCTGGTTTAATCTGGCCAGCGGTAAGAAGGACGTCTGGGCTCATCCGGTGATCCTGAACGGAAAGCTCTATCTGCGATACGGGCCGAATCTCTACTGCTACGATATCAAGAAGAAATGATTCCGTATTTCAGCAAAATGTCGGGCGGTGGGCGCAATTACGCAAAGGTCAGCATGGCCGATGTCATCTGGGGTTGGCTCGGGTCTTTCGTCGGCATTTCTCTCATCGCCGCGATCAACCAGTACGTGCTGGAGGGCACTGATCTACTGATGGTCATCGGGAGTTTCGGAGCTTCGGCCGTCCTGATCTACGGCGCCATCGCCAGCCCGCTGGCCCAGCCGCGAAACCTCGTCGGCGGACACGTGATCTCGGCGCTGATCGGCGTTACGGTTTACATGTGCGTTCCGGATCCTGTCTGGTTGGCTTCCGGGCTGTCGGTTTCGCTGGCGATTGCGGCGATGCACGTGACTAAAACCACCCATCCGCCCGGCGGCGCTACCGCCCTGATCGCCGTAATAGGAAGCGCGAAAATACACGCTTTGGGCTATCTTTACGTGTTGGTTCTCGTGGGGGCCGGGGCCTTGTTGATGCTGGTTGTTGCGATTGTTCTCAACAACCTTCGCAGGACGAAACATTATCCTGAATTCTGGTTCTGAGGGCTCGCGATTACGCCGAGTAACGTGCTATATGAACATTGTCAGACTGCTTCCGGTTATCCTGAGCGCTGTGCTGCTGACGGCCCACTTTTTCCGGGCGAGGATGCTTCCGCTGGCCGCGGTGAGTCTGGCGTTCCCGTTTGTGCTTCTGGTCCCGCGCCGATGGGCGGCGCGACTCGTGCAGGTCGTCCTGGTGCTCGGGGCGCTCGAATGGGTTCGCACGATGCTGATGCTCATCATGGTCCGCAAGGCCGAAGGGCGCGACTGGACGAGAATGGCGATCATACTCGTCGTGGTGGCCGCGATAACCGCCGCATCGGCCCTGGTGTTCGGCCTCGAAGCGCTCAAGAAGAGATACCAACTTGACGGTGCTGAAGTCGACGAGAGTCAGTAACGTTCTTCAGCGTTCCGATCGCCTGGGCTGCAGGGCGATCGAACACTGGTTCAGGTAGCTGCACGAGCATCCGGCCCCGCCGTCTGACATGATCAGCAGCCCGCCGGCCGGCGTCATATCTACGTAGCAGCCCGGGCGGATCCCGCCGAAATACTCCGTACCGCGCCCGTTGGCCAGGTCCACGTATCCGACAACGCCCACCCGGAACGCCAGCAGGTTCGGCGATCCGAGAACCGGTGTGCAGTACGACCCTCGCATCCGGGGCAGGGACCTGAGCTTCTTGCCGGTAAGCATATCGAAAACGCTGCCGCCGAATCGCAACTCCTTGCCGAAGACCATGGGGCGTTGATGCAGGCCGGTGTCCCATAGCGGCTTGCCGGTGCTGGCATCGAACGCGGCGAAATGGGAATCTCCGCCCATCATCAGAACGTTGTTGGCGTCGCTTACCGAAAGGAACTGCCCCGAAGCCGAGTTCTCATCGCTGCGCCATTTGACCTTCCCGGTCTGCGTGTCGAGTGCGACGATTCGCCCGCGAGGCTTCTTCAGCTTTTCGAGTTCCGCCTCGAGAGTCGTGCCGCGCTGCCTTGCGAGCAGTTTGGCTTTTGCGGCGAGTTTTTCGGGATCGACCTTGCCCCGGATCCTGGAGCGGTAGTCGTCGGTATGCGTGATCGGCTTGTCTATGAAGTAGATCGTGTTCTTCCCCACGGCGATCGTCGTGTTGCGAATGGAGTGCTTGGCGTCGTGGCGCCATTTGGTTTTACCCGTCGCGGCGTCCATGGCGAAGAGTGTTGTCGAGTCGGCGTGATAGTGATTCGGGGCCAATTTGGGATCGGCCGCCAGAATCTCGGCCGCCTGTTTAGCGGTCCTCGATCCCGGTACGGGAAAACCGTTGACCAGCAGTTCGGCGTTTGCGATCGACCCGTAAAGCACGCCGTCGGCGCAGGCGACATATCCCCAGAGCTGCGTGGTCTTCGGATCTTTCGCATCGGGTAATTTCCACTTGCCGAGCACCTTTCCGGTCCGGATATCGATTCGCAGGCAGTAGTCCAGGTGTCGCACGTAGACCTTGCCGCCAGCGACGCACATGTTCCCGCTGAGCTTGCGGCGATCGTAGGAGAACCCGCCCTGGTGAACGTTCAGTCCCTTTATGTCGTTGGTCCAGATCGGTCTTCCGTTATACGCGTTGGCGACCCGCACGCCGTGCGATCCGGGCATCACCATATACCCGTTCCATACCATCGTCGGGCTGGACATGGAATGGCGGTCGGCGATCGGAAAGTCGGTGTCGCGGAACCACAGCAGCTCCAGCGGCCCGTGCAGCGCGGTGTCGGTTCCGCAGTAGCTGTTGTGCGCGTCGGCGTAGAAATGCGTCCAGGTTCCGGCGTTCTTCAGCGGATTGCGTTTGGTGACGGTAAAATCTCCTGATTTGCCGATACACGCGACCCCGACATACGGGCACAGCGTGTCCCAGAGCGGTTCGGGGAGGAGGAACCCCGGGCCTTCGGCCAGCGCCTTCGACGAGACGATCAGTTCGGCCAGTCGACCCGTGATCGGCAGTTTGTTCAGATCGCTTACGTGCAGTATCGTCGCCCTGGTCCCGTAGAGTCCCATCGCATCGAGCCTTGCCCGGGCCGCGGCGACTTTCTTGACATCCGTATCGACTCCGTAGACGTACAGTTTGGAATTGGCGACAAGTTCGCCGGCCAGTTCACCGGCGCCGCATCCGACATCCAGGCAATATCCCTCCGTCACTCTCGCGCTACCCAGGATGTCCCTGGCGACGGCGGTGAGTTTCGTGTCGCGCGCGGGAGGCAATATCTTGACCGGCGGGGACTGTTGCGTTCGGCGTTCTTCGGAGAAGCAGTAAATCGTTCCGTCTTCATCGGCCGCGTAAATTCGCTTGTCCGCTACGGCCAGGCTCTGAATCTTGCCGCCGGCTTCTATGCTGGCGATAACCTTGTTGGCCTTGATGTCTATGACGGCGATCTTGCCCTCGCCGGCGATAATCACTTTGTTATCGGTTGCTACTATATTGCGAACGGGGAAGGGCGTGCGGAATTTCCACGACGGTTCTCTTTCCAGCGAGAGATACCGATTGACCTTCCCGTCGCGATCCTTCCTTTCCCGCTGGACTACCGTCGCGGGGTATCCTTGCAGATCGGACCGGTCGAACGTGATGAGCATCTTGGGATGATACGCATTGGCCGCGGTGATCGGCGCCGATACGTTCCGCCCGTCGGTCGGCGTGCATACTCTTGTCTTGGTCCCGCGACGCTCGGCGGGGTAGTTCTCTCCGCATACGACGAGATCGCCCATTATCGACGCCTTCGTCCCGCCGCTGGCCTTGTTTACGTGGAGGCCATGGTGGAAGAACTTTATTGATCCGTCTTTCAGGTCGTACACCGCCGGGGCGGCCCGTCCGGTTGGGACAACTAAAACACCCGCCCCGACCGCCAGGTGACCCTGTGCGCCCGGACCGCTCTTGACGTCGCGTCCGGCGCGCGGCTTGTCGGAGACCATCGCCCCTGAGTCGGTGTTCCGCCAGATTGTTTTCCCACTCTTGGCGTCGACGGCGCACACGAACAATCCCTCGGTGGGCCATATCCCTGCGGCGAAGTAGACAACGTCCTTGTGAACCGCCGGTCCGCCTCGCACGGGCCATCGTGAGATCAACCTGTCATTGCCCATGATTCGATCGTCCTTGCCCGCCGCCCTGATTTTCCACTTGAGTGTCCCGGACTTGCGGTCCAGGCAGTAGAGCACGCCGTCATCGCTGCCGACATACAGCCCGTGCTCGCCAGCGGCGGGGGCAACACGCACCGGTCCTTCGGTGAAGAACGTCCAGACCGTTTGGCCCGTGGCCGCGTCCAGGGCGTAGACCTTGTGATCGGTCGAGCTTCCGAAGAAGACAAGCCCGTCGAACACCACCGGGTGATACGTGTGATCGTACTGCAGGCGCCTCTGGCCCGACCAGGCGGGCATAGGTTTGTGCCTGGCGATGCGTTTCCAGGTCAACTGCAGTTTGGACGGAATGCTGTTAGTCGTGAATGCTGAGCGTGCGGCGTTGGCCCTGTACATGGGCCAGTTCTCCGCGGCCTGGAGAGTACCGCAAAGAAACGCGATCAGTATCGCAGACAAGCATAGAGCGTTTTTGAAGTTCGAGTGTCGCATGTTTCTTTCCCGCAGAATCACTGTCTTTTCGTTGAGTGTGGAGGTATTTGTACATCGCCTCGACGATGGCGGCTCCGAACGCCCGGGCGAGTTTCGGCGTGATCGTTATCTTGTTCGCATTGGCGTACGGTACTTCGATTGTAGTCGCCAGGTCGATGCCTTTCAACTCGCTGGCCCAGCGTGAGCAGCTCTTGCCGGCCTTGAAATTGGCTCCGGTGTTCCAGGATTTCCCGAACGGAAGGTTGCTCGACGCCTTGTAAGGCAGCGCGTCGCCGCAGACAGATTCGAGTATCCCGGCGAATCTGCATTGGGCTTCCCAGATCGCTTTGCTCTTACTGCCGACGATATAGATCGATTCGTTACTCCCGCCGCGTATCCAAGGGCAGTGCAGGTCGATGGCGATCTTCGCCCGGCCGGCGGACCATTTCGGAACAAACTCGCGGAGGGCGGCGATCGACGGATGCACGCTCTTGCCGATATAGTCGCGATTGTGATCGCGCGGCTTGCGGTTCTTGCCCTGGTCCCCGTCCTCGACGCCGTCCTTATCGACGAATGGGATCGCCATCACTTCGACGTTCTTGCAAAACCATCTCCCCGCTTCGGTGTCGGCCAGCATCGCCGCCATCGCGCCCTCGAGCACGTAACTGGCGATCGATTCACACGAATGATGGCGACACGTAAGCAGGATGCGGTAGGGGGCCTGCCCATCGAGCCTGCCGATATGGACTCGCTCGACGATTCGCCCCTTGCGAGTCTTGCAGAGTTGCTGGATCGACAGATATTTGCTGTTCTTGTACGCGGACAGGAACTGCTTCAGGTTCGCCTCTTGGTACGGTATGGCGAAGGCGAACCGCACGGGCTTGGCGTCTTTGATCGCGGCCGGAAAGGCATAGGTAAACGAGGAGCCCTTGACCGATTTGGTCCCCATCCAGGACCACGTCTTGCCTTCATCGACACTAACCGCTGGCCCGCGCGTACCGATTACGTTCTTGTTGGTGAAACGAAAAGTCAGCTTCCGCCCCGAAGCCCCGCGGACCTGGAAACTCCAATAAAACCACCAGCCCTTGGTGTCGCGCAGGTCCTGTTTCAGGTCGACCTTGTCGCCGTCGATGCGCTGGACAATGATGTTGCCGCCGGGGTAATCGGCATCGATAACCACTTTCGCTGCGACATTGCCGGCCAGGCAGCCCAGCAGAATCGTCGCGAAGATGATGTTTCGATGGTTCATGTGTTTTTTGAGGGGGGCTACTTCCTGATCAGATACCCGCCGGGCGTGATCGGCATCGCGCCTGTCGTGTCGTTGTAGGCTTCGAATTTCGTTAGCCCGGGGGCGCCCTTGCTTGTCTGCATGATCCGTATGCGGGCCTTTGTCGTGGTGCGGGATACGATTGGCGCCATGAAGTCGGTCTTGATCTCCCGGCCGTTGAAGCAACTGACCCACTTGGACGCCTTGGAGTCCCAGCATTCGATTATGTAACGAACGATCGACGAAGACTTGGCCTCGCTGATCTTGAACTCGTTAATCGTGGTCGGCTTGGCGAAATCGAGCTGGATTATCTTGCCCGACGGATCGGTCGTTTTGGTCTTGGGCTTCAGTGCCGCGGTGCTGCATGCGTTTGCGAGTTTCTTCACGTGGCAGTCGACGAATTTGGAGTTTTTGTCTTTCTCGGGGTCCATGACCCGCATAAGAGTCGAGCCTTTGGAGATGTAGAAGCGGGTCTTCTTCCATGTCACTACGGTCCAGTCGGTTGTGTTTACGATCTCGCAGCGGGGCAGGCCGATGGGGCGTTTGGACTTGCCGTTCAGCACGCAGTTTTCCATTAGGATGTTCTTGTTGGGGTGCCCGTCCGAGGCGTAGCAGCACAGCAGAAAGCCCGGCCCGTCGGTGTCGTGGAACAGGCAGTTCCGCATCGTCATGTTGTCGCAGTTGCCCTCGAAGTCGAACGCCTCGCCGTCGCCGCTGCCCAGGCCGATCGATACGAATCCCCATTCGCTGTCGTCGAACGTCCAGTTCTTGCAGCGAAAGAACATCGCCCCGGCCACTCCGTTAAACGAGCGGAACTTCCGGCCGATATCGTGGGTCACGCAGTTCCGCACGGCTCCGCCGTCGACGCCGCGAAGCCCCATCTGCCACTGGAATCCCTCTTCGAACAGGCAACTGTCGAAGGTCATATTCCCGAAGTTGTAGATGTTCGACGCGTTCTTGTTGAAGTTGTCCGGGCTGTTGGTCCACACGCCCGAAGCCAGGCGGCGGAACACGCAGTTCTTGATCGTGATGTCGGTCAGCACGATCCGGTTCTTCCGCTCATACGAGAAGAAGCATACGCCCAGGCCGATGTTCCGCGGCTTGGGATAGGTCCTGTAGTTGCCGTACTTCAGCGAATCGTGGAAGTAGCAGTCCTCGATCCAGACGAACTTCTTTGTCGGGCATTTGGCGGTGTATTCTCCGTAGATCCCCGTCATGCAGCGATTGAACTCGATCCCGACGATCTTGAACCCGCCCTGGTCGTCGATGCGAATGCCGACGAGGTCCTTGTTGTAGTCCTGCCGATCGATGACCGGCTTTTTCTTATCTTTGCCTTGTCCGTACGAACTGATAAGGATCGGTTTTCTCGGCGTCCCTTCGCCCTGGGGGTGCAACTCCTCATCCCACGTATCGCCGCACTTCAGCAGGATGCTGTCGCCGGGCGCGCATTTGACGGATGACGCCTTCTTCAGCGTTTTCCACGGCTTGTCGGCGCTCTGTCCGGCGGAACTATCGTCGCCTGACGATTGGCTCACATAATACGTTGCGGCTTGGGCGGATGTTGCGACAAATATCAGGCAAGCGGCAACTGTAACCGATTTCAACGATAGCAACGAACGTTTGTACTTCATATCAGCCGTTCCTTCGGACGTTGTTCTTGCCCATGTACTCTTTCAAACTGATGAGCCTGGGCGGGTTCTTGTCATTGTCTATGGTGGCCATAATCTCGGCAAGTTTCTTCAGCCATGCACCGCGTCTCTCTTTTTGCCACTGGATCTTCAGTTTTTCCAGTTCCGGCAGGACGAGTTTAGCCGCTCCGCGATACTGCTTTATGATACCCAGCGATACGTCGGTTACATAGTTTCGTCCCCACTCGCGGAGATTGATCAGCATAATGGCCATGTGCAGGCCCTCTTCTATTCTCAGGCGAGCCATTGCCTGGGCTCCGGCCAGTCGTACGCCCTTGGAGAACATCGTATTTGCCGGCGCCATGTCCCTGACTGATGCGTAGAATTCAGGAGCCAGGATCTTGACGTCTTCGATTGTCAGCAGGTTGTAGGTCGACCGCAGGCATCCGCGCGCGTGGGAGTCGGGATTGGTCGCCACCGAGCGAATGGCCGGGTAGAGCGACTTCTTGTCGACCTCCGCGATTGAACCTGCCAGGATCCCTCTGGGTCCGTACGATCCGCCCGGATAGAACAGGGCATAAGCCAGAGCCCCGACGCCGAATTCCATTGGATCGCTCTTGTCCTTTACCGCCGCGGCTTTCAGCATTTGCGGAAGGACTGGCCTGGCGGCCGGACCAATGACGCGCAACGCTTCGGCCGCCTGAACGCGCACCCAGCGGTCGTCGTCGTTGAGCAGGGCGGCAATGGCGTTCAGCGCGGGAACTGCGCGGTTTCTTAGTTGGCCCAACGCGATGACCGCTCCGAGACGATCGTTGACCTTGTCGCTCTTGAGCATCGCCAGCAGTTGCGGCAGGACGTTTTCCTTCCTGCGTCCCAGTTCCTGGGCTGATCGGACACGATCCAGCGGCGACCACTTACTCAGGCCGGCCAGCAGGTGCTTTATCGTCCGCTTGGAGTGCGCGTTGGCTCCGAGCCAGCGTTCGGCTTCGATGGCCTCGGCTACGTCCTTGTCGCTGAGCCAGTTTTCCTTGTGGGCGTCCCGTCCGGTGATATAGAGTTTTCTCAGCGGTGCGGCGTATCCCAGCATGTGAGAACCGGTGGAGTTAAACACGCTGCGGTAGCTCCTGGCGACGCCTCCACCGCCCACAGGAACGTGGACGAACGCTCCGTCCCAACGGCGGACAAGATCGTGGTACCAGCGCATTTCCTTCATGAAGGCGGCTATTGCTTTTGGTCCGCCGCAGTTGGCGGCGATGGGGCCCCAGACGTGGCTGAACCCGCTGTCGGCGTGACCCCACTCGCGTGATTCGTACGACGCGGTCACCATTTTCGAGAAGAACTGCGTTTCGGTCCGTTTGCCCTGGAGCGCGAACGCCATCGCGGTGATTGACGTCTTTCCGTTGTCATCGTGTACGTTGCCGGGTCGATGCTCCCCGTACGGGATCGCGCCCTTTCCGACGTAGTTTCCGAAGAAGCGGTTGGAACGCTCGATCGCGGAGTCCAATTCGGGATCTCTGATTCCGCACTTGCGGGCCAGGACCATCGAGACGAAGCATGGCAACCCGGCCTGGTTCACTGGTCCGTACGGCGGGATCGGTCCGTGAAGCCGACCGTCGCGGCCGGCCCCGAACAGCCCGTGTCCCCAGGTGCCGTATTTGCCCTGTCCGCGAGCGATGCTCACGGTGTATGCTTTGATTGCCGGCAGTACGGTCTTGTCGCCGGTGGCGAGGTAGTACTCTGTCAGGAAAAGGTTCTTGTAGCCGAAAGACCATGTGTGCTTGCCGTTGTGGTTGGCGGCCTTCCACAGGGCTTCGACCTCGGGCGTTCCGCCCGCTATCGCGCGGGCGCTGTCGCGCACCAGCTTCAGGTATTCAGGCCTGCCTGACGCCAGCAGCGCCAACTGGTTGATCGGGAAGCGATTCTGGTCGTTGACATTCCTGGCGATAACCGCCAGGCCCCGCGAGAGAATCTTCTTGGCCTTGGGGCAGTTGTACGGCGATGTGTCGCTGTATGCGCCCATGGGCTCGAGCTTTACGCTCACGTTCAGCGTTTTGCCCTTTCGCCACACGATCAGCGGCAGCGTTCCGTTTCCGGCTTCCGCTCGCCCGATCGCCAGGCCGAAGCCTTTGCGGGCGTCCTGGTCGAACGGTTTGCCGAACGCGCCCAGAATTACATCGCCAATACTGAGCACGCCGGCCGACGGAGAGCCTTTCTCGACGGACGTCACCAGTATCTGGCGAGCATTGACCGTCATGCCGCCATCGACGTGCATCCAGCCCAACGCTCCGGTCGGGCCAAGGTTGTAGTTGTTGCTGGTCTTGGCCGGCGTGGTCTTGGTCAAGTCGACAGGCCCGGCGAAAAGAGCGTTCGCACCGCCGGTCAACAGGATCACCGCGATCGCCGCGGCAGGAAAGTTCAACTTGCTTCTCATAGTGGTATTCCTCAGCAGCTGCTCAACGTCTGCAATGTTGTTGCTCCGGTCGGGCGTGTCTCATAGTGTCTTCCTGTTGACGGGGTTCTTCTTGCGCTACTTCGCCGGCTTGGGCGCGGGCTTGTCATTAAGGATAACCAGCTGAGAGCCCACATGATTGCTGCGATGTCCGCCGATTGTTCTAAAACCGTAGACCAGGAAGCCCGTAGTCCCTTTTGGGAGCGGTTTTTTGGATACGAGCTGACCCTTTTTCTTGTCCATGGTGCACTGGATGAAGTGCCATTTGCGACTCTTCCATGGGCCTGTGGATTTCGTGAGGTACATCCATGCTTCGGTGATCTCGCCGCTGTACTTCGTGTGGACTGTGCGGGTTTTGGGGTTGATTTCCGGTCGGCCGAATTTCGGCAGCGGCGGGGCGTCCTTGACGATGCTGTCGGCGAACGCGGTGATCTCGCATGCGTCGTTCCAGCCCGATCCGTGTGCGTGGATCATCCACGGGCGTATGCACAGCGTGCTCGGCCCGCCTGCGGTGGTCACCGACCTGGAGAAAATGTCGATCTGGAATACCGGGTCGGCGACCGAACTCACAAACAGCATCGGCATCTTGGCGAAGGGCAGGTGGGCTGCGGGGTCCCACTTGGTGCGGTAGTCCAGGTACTGCGCCGCGGTCATGTTCTTCGGCGGGAACCATTGCGACAGGCCCGGATTGTCGCTCTCGTGTATGAACCCGGCGCCGTAGACGGGAATTACGAAAACGAATCGCGAATCCAGCCCGGCCACCGTGGCGACGATAACGCCGCCCCATGAAATGCCCGTCAGTCCGATCTTTTTGGGGTTGATCTCCTTGAACGATCGCAGCAGCGAATTGGCGCGGATTACGTCTGCGACCGCGTGATAGAACCACTGCTCCTTGTCGGGCAAGGCTCTATCACCGAACCAGTCTATGCGAGCCGGACCGGCGTTCTTGTGGGTTTTCCCGGTCGGGAAGTTGCCTTCCACCTGATGCGACTTGCCTCCGGGCAGATGCCCTTCGAGGTCCATCGCGATCGCCGCATACCCCTTTGAATTCCAGTACTTCACCCACTCGGGATACGCCGTCCCTCCGCCTCCGTGAGCGCAGACCACCGCAGGCCAACCGCCCGCCGGAGCCTTGCCTTTCGGGGCTGAGTAGTAGGCGAATACATGGGTGGGCTTGCCTTTGTAATCGGCGCCCTCGTAGAAAAACGCCCGCATACCCTTGGCTGGGCGTTCTGTGGTCGGATGAACCTCAGGGGCCTTCGACAACGCCGGGATATCCCACGGAATAACTCGCTTGGGCGCCTTGGTTGCAGCGTTAAGGCGCCCGGTAAGCATGACTGCAATCGTTACGGTCAGCAGCAGCTTGCCTCTCATATTCAGCCTTCCTTTTCTTGCGGACGCTATTTTTGCTTTTTGGGATTCTTCTTCTCGTCAAAGTAGCCCGTCTTGTCCCGCGTTATCTTCTTGGCGCCGGTCTTGTCGATCGTCATTTTACCGACTCCTACGTAGCCTCGCTTCTTGATTTCGTCTGTGATCGTTACGTTTTCTTTCGGGCGGTTCTTGCCCTCCTGCCAGAGTTTGGGACCCTTGCAGACTATGTCGATCTCCTTGAGTTCCAGCTCCATCTTGCTCGGCGAGACCTTCACCACGAGATAGTTCACCCGCGAGTTGTACCCGAACAGCCCGCCGTGGGCGATCTGCTGGACGCCGTCTTTTTCGGTGCATGTTATCGTGTGGACTTCACCAGCGAAGTACAGATCGACGCCGCGTTTGGACATGCATTTCCAGAGCGGCGAGTCGCGCCCCTCCAGCAGCATCAGCCCGCTGGAGGACCATTTTCGCACCGGGCCGAGGATCGGCGTGTGGCCCATGACGACGATGTTGTCGACTTTCGGGTGTGCGTCGAGCGTCTTTTCGAGCCACTCAAGCTGCTTGCCCGTTACCTGCGGGGCGATCAGGCCTTGTACGCTCTTGCCCTTCTCGAATACGTCGACGGCGATGAACAGGCTGTTCTTGTGGACGAAGCTGAACGCCGTTCCCTTCATGTGGTCCGGACCGTTGAGGGGCATTTTCAGGTGCTTGCGGAAGACGGCTTTGAAGTGGGGGACCAGTTTGGCTCGCGCCGGCGGCCAGGGATTGTCGCCCAACTCGTGATCGCCGATGGCGGTGTAGAACTTCAGACCGTGATCGTTCATCCGCTTGATCCACGCGGGGTAGTAGATGTCGGCGTACTTGTCGATCTTCTCTTTGGTCCACCAGCGTCCCATGACCAGATCGCCGGCGACGAGAACGAAGTCGGGGTTTTCGGCTTTGACGGCCTTTAGCACGTAGCCCAGAGCGTCTTCCCAGCCGGGCTGCGGGTACGTGGTGTCGACGTTCAGGAAGTCAGGCATCGAGACGAATGTCCAGATTTTTGCGGGAGCCGCCGTGATGGCGCTGCTTTCGCGAGGCGTGCACGATGCGAGCGATAATGACAAGCCTGTCAACAGCAATGCCAATACGGCGCGGGTTCCAGGTAGTCGGGTCATCAGTTTCTTATTATGCATGTTATTCCAATTGCTCGATGGAGGTTTGTGTTAATTGCAGACCAAATAGTAAACCAACGGCGCGCGAAACCGCAAGCGGTTTGACGGCGCGCCGCTGTTAACCGCTTGCGGTTTCGCGCGTCGTAAAGTTTGTAGCGTTGTCTTACTTCTTGATCGGCGTGATGCGGAAGTTGTCGAAGCGGATCCAGTGTTCGGCGTCTGGCGGTCCGTTGTAGCATTCGATTCCTATCGCGTGCTTCCCGCCGCTTGGCAGGCGTCCCTTGCCGGCTGTTACGAATTCGCCCTTGGCGTCGGGTCGGAACTGAGCGGTCCATCCGGTCTTGTCGACTACCAGTCGCAACTGCACGGTTTTGGCGGTCATGGATTTTCCGCCCGGGATGATCTTCAGCTTGCCGTGGACCAGCTCCTTTACGAGCTTGACCTTGGGCTTGCCGTTGTGATACCACTCAAAGCCCGCCTGTTCGAACTGAATAGTCGGGCGCGTGTGGTTCGTCACCGTCACGTCGATGGTGTACCCACCCTTTGCCGGGTCTTGCACCTCTCGCAACAGGGCGTTTTTCACGTTGTGCCGCAGGCCCGGTTGAACGCGGATCTCAAGCCCGCCGTCCTTGATTCGCCATGCCTTCTTGTCTTCGCGAAGCCACTTCCAGCCCGCGTCGATCTTGCTGTCAAAGCTGTCTACGAATCCACCGGCCGGAGCCTTGGCTGATCCCTTGTCTTCAGGGCCGGTTGGGTTCGGCGGGGCCTTTGGTCCGCCCAGCAGTTCGACCATCGCCTTGCCCATGCCTTCGCCGATCAGGTAGTAGCTCTCGGCGTTGCAGCACCAGTGGTACCGTATCGGACGCGGCGAGACCGGTCCGTCGCGGAAGAAGCTTCGCGTCTCGACATATTGAACGTTGCCCTTGAACTCGGGATGTTTCGTCACCGCCTCTTGGGCCTTCATCACGCCGAGGCGCCTGTTGACTGTCTGGCCCCATCCGCCGAACCCGCTTCCGCCGATTACTACCGGCAGATTCGGGACGCCGAGGTCCTTGCGAACGTCGCGGATCAGGTTGGCCATGTTCTTTTCGTACTGGGCTACGGCGTCTGCACTGCATCCGTCGTTCCAGCCCTGGTGCCATCCGAAGCCGACGATCTCGTAGCCCTTGCCGTCGTAGTCGGAGAAATGCTTCTTGAGATTCGCCAGGGTCTCCTTGACGTCTGAGATCATGCCGTCGTACTGATCTCCGACACCCGGACCGCGGGGCTTCTTGCCGGCCGGTCCCGAACTCGGCGGCCGCCACGGGCCGGCCAGGCTCGTTCCGCCCGGCGCACGCTTGATCAGCAGCACTTTGTCGTCGATATAGTCGCCGACGACCCATCCGAACATAAGCTCCGGGCCGATGGCGTTCTTTGCCGCCGACTTTCCGATAGTCAGCCTGGACTTGGTGTCGTAGTAGCTCAGCAGCACGTCGTCGCGCACGATCCACTTGCCGTCCTTGTCGAGCAGATGCTTGAACTTGTCTTTAGTGGCCGGGTCTTTCGTCAGCGTCTCGAGCGTACCTTTCTGCCCGTCTCGACCCTTGATAACGCCATGGCCTTCCATGTTCGACTGGCCGGCCAGGATGAACACCTTCAGCCGCCCGCTTTTCTTGTTGATCGGCTTGGGCTTACCGGCGGCGTCAGCAATCTGCCCGGCCGCAAGCAGACACGCCGCGAGACACAGTATTATCGATCTGCTGTTTTTGATAGGCATGTTTTTTCTCCTTGATTGACATCACTTATAGTGCGTATCTCCGCGTGCCGCAAGCTGCGCGTTCGAAGCCCCGGCGAATCTTATTGCGCCGTAACGCTGTCGACACCGTCGAAGATGCCGACCAGCCGCTGGTGCAAATCCCCAGGCAGGCTGGGAGCCGTTATCGACGCGATGTTGGCCTCGAGATGTTCTACGCGGCCTGTGCCCGAGAGCACAACATCAATGCCCGCCTCGTCGCGGCAGAATCGGTACGCTGCATCCGGCAAACTCTCGGCCGCACCGCCTTTCACAAGAAAACCTAGCGGGTCGGACATGTCGATCTCGTCGCCGTCGATCCGCCCGGCCTCGATAAGACCGGCCAGCACCTCCCTCAGGCGCTCGGGAATGCTAAACGCCTTTCGCACGACGAACATTGCCTGAACGCCAATATTCTTCGCTCGCGCCGGCGCCAGAACCCTGTCTCGCGCCGACTGGTTCAGCGGGTTGAAGCCGACCATGATCACATCCCAGCAGTCGTCGTTCATGGCTTGCGAAAGCATCGCGTGGCCCGGATCGGCGTTGAAGCGTTCGGTCACGCCGAAGAAGCGGATATTGCCCTTTTTCCGTTGGCGAATAAGTTCGGGCACGAGGATATCGCGGGCTGATGCGTACTGAGACGGCAGCACGCCGTGGAGATGGAACAGGTCGATCGCATTGACTCCCAACGCTCGCAGGCTCTGTTCTATCCGCCCGGCCAGTTCGCCCGGTGTGAGCACGCGCCGATCGTCCAGGTAGGCGCTGCTCTTTGTCGAGATAAACAGATCATTGGGGCGGACTTCGTCGATCGCGCGTGCGACGATCTCTTCGGTCCCGTACGAGCGGGCGGTGTCGATGTGCGTGACCCCAAGCTCCAGGGCGCGGATTACAATCGCAACACGATCGTCGGCGTCCAGGCCGGCGGCGTGTCCCAGTCTGCTCGGTCCGCCGCAGCCCAGGCCCAGGCGGCTGACGGTCTGTCCGGTGCGGCCTAGAGTTACGTATTCCATAGGTGTTTCTCAATCGCGTGTGGGTAAGGCGGCGATTGTAATCTACTGTGTGGTAATCAACAACCTTCGCCCGGCGTCTCCGATCACATGTCTATTGTGCCTGAGGCGTCTAAGCCCTATCATGCCTCAACGCGTGAAAGGACCGCCTGCGGCATGAAGAATCTTGTACTACTTTGGATCGGACAGTTCGTCAGCCAGGTTGGCGACTCGTTCTTCATGGTCACGCTCCCGTTCCTGATCCTGCTGATCGGTGGGGATGACGCATCTACAAAGACCGGGGTGGTGATGCTCCTGAACTTCCTACCCTTCCTGCTGATCGGCCCGTTGGCCGGCGCGCTGGCCGATCGAGTCCGCAAGAAACGTCTTATGCTGGTCGCCGATATCGTACGAGCCGGGCTGGTTGTTGTGCTTCCGCTGGCTGCGATGGGGGGGCATGTGAGCTGGCCCCTGGTCGGGATCGTTGCATTCTGTTTGGCGACGGTCTCTTCGGCGTTTAATCCCGCTCGCGATGCATTATTACCGCTGTTGGCCGACAGGCGTTCGCTTACTCGGGTCAATGCGTGGTTTCAGATGTCGAATCAGATGGCGATGTGTGTAGGATCGCTGGGTGTGGCGTTCCTTCTGGGGATAAACGAAGAATCCACGAAGGCGGCGTTGGCCCGGGGCGATATTGGCCCGGAGATTGCGCGTATCGTTAATCTGTATTGGGTGGACGGCGCCACGTTTGTCGTGTCGTTCGGGCTCCTCTTTGGGATCGTAGCGAAGAAGGACCAACCCGGACAACGGATCAAAACCAGTGCGTTGCACGATGTGCGGGAGGGCTTGAGTTACGCTCGGCGGTCGGGCTTGTTGCGTGGGCTGTTGTTCATAACCGCGGTCGACAACTTCTTCATCATGGGTCCTGCGATCATCGGCAGCAATCTGCTGATCTTCAGGACGTACGGCCTGGGTGCTCGACAGGTCGCGATCTTTCACGCAGTCCTCGGCGTCGGTTGGCTCGCCGGTTCGATAATTGTCGCAAAGTGGGGTAGCAGATGGCCCAAGGGCAAGCTGATTCTTATCGGTATGGTGATGGACGGGCTGACGTTCATCCCGTTTTTCTGGATTCGCAGTTTTCCACTGCTGCTGTGCGCCCACGCATTCCACGGGATATGGATACCGTTCATCCAGGTCTGCCGCACCACCTTAGTCCAGGAGAAGACGCCCAAGGAAATGCACGGGCGGATATTCTCGCTGATAAACCTGACGTTTGTCGGATGCACGTCGCTTTCCGTGCTGGCCACAGGTCTTCTGGGCAACGCCCTGAGCGAATCGGGCGGACCGCCTGTGATCTATCTCATTGCCGGTATCGGCGGGGGCGTATGCGGCGTGATCGGAATTGCATTCGGACAACTCCGCCGCAGCCGCTAGGACGCTCTGCCCCACATGTGGATTCCAGATATAAGCAAGGCGTCGAGGCCGTTGGGCCTCGACGCCTTGTCGAATGCTTCTTCTTAATCGTCTATTTGGACTTGGGCGCCGTGCCTTTTATGCGGCTGATGAACTTTGCTCGTTCCTCCATGACCCATCTCTCACCGCCGCCGGCTTCGAGTGTGGGCTGCCATCCGCGTTTGTTTTCGTTGGACTTGCGGACGATGCACTTGTCGACCAGAGCGAGCATCTTCTTGTACTTCGGATCGCTCTTGGACGTGTAACCGGACATTTGTCCCCATCCGCCGGCCTTGGTCGCAAGCGGGGCGGCCAGGATTCTCGACTCGTCGATCTGTACGGTGTTGATCAGGGCCCGGTCCGGCTGAGCGGCGATCTTGTCGCCGAACAGTTCTTTTACGTACGCCCGCAGTGCGGTCATAGCAGATGCGTTGATCCCGCGCTCTTCGAGTTTGTTGGGGAACAGATCGCCGTAGCACTGAGCGTTAACGTCCATCCACTCGATGACGCGCATGTAGCTGTCTTTGTCCATGTTGCACTTGCCGTGGTTCTTGACCATCATGTGCGCCACTTTGTTGCTGAAGGCGTAGAACCGCCGCGGCTTGGAGATGTTCCTGTCGGCCTCCTGGTGGTTCTTGTTTCCGCCCATGTAGCCCTTGTCGCCGACGCGGTGATCGCCGCGTGCGAACAGCTCCTTGTAGGAACTGGGCCAGGTCTGCCCGTCGTGGACGAGGTTGATCTTCTGGGCCTTTTTCGATTTTGCGTCGGTCTTTGCGTTGAGTCCGTGGCACTTGATGCAGTAGCGATCCAGCACGGGCTGTACGGTTCGCATGAAGCTCAGTCCGCCTTCGTAATTCGGGCCGGCCGCGGGTTTCAGATCCACCGGGCGGAGCCTTCGCAGCTTGGCCATGGCGCTTACGATCGGGCTTGAACCTTCGGGCTCGTGGCATCCTACGCAGCTTCTGTTTTCACCGGGCTGGAGGTAGAACAGGCTCTTTTCAGTCAGGATCGCCATTCCGTTTTCGTCGAGCGTCTGGATCTGCAGCGACAATCCCGACGGGGCCTTGAAGTACGCCGAGCCGGTTGCGTCGACTGGCACAGTTCCGATGACCTTCTTGGGAATCTCAACGCCTACTCGCATGTTGCACGCGGTGCGGTTGGCTCGCGGCTGGACGCCGAGCGCGATAACGCGGACGGCCTTGATCATGCCGGGCTTGATGATCCCCTTGGGGTCGTTTTCCTTACGCGTGAGGTATGCGTTCTGCAGGAATACGGTTCCGTAGTTCGGCGCGTTGGGCCGGACCATCGAAGGCATGACCGGCGGGCGTTTGCGTTTGATCACGGGTATCGGTGAGAACGACGCGATCGCCGGGTTCTCGTAGATCAGTTCGCGTCCGCCAGTGGCGTCGATCAGGTAGATCGCGCGGTCCGCCGGCGGGGGAGTCTTGCCCTGGGGATGCACGTTGTGATTGGCGCGCGAGACGAGCATCAGGTCTTCGGTTATCGGGAAGGGGTGTGAGTAGTGGGGCTTGGGCCATCCGCCGCCGGGCGACTCGGAATACGGCGTTTCCGGGGTCAGGTGCGTGATGGCCTCTTCGGTGTTCTCGCCGATGTTGGTGTCGAGGATGACCGTAGTGCCGGTGTTGTAGCTGTGGTGTCCCTGGGCGGTCGTCACCACGCGATGCGTTCCGGGTATGGCGCGTGTTTCGACCATCATCATCGGATGCAGCATGTCGTTTCCGAAGAAGTGGGTCACGTTTGTTCCGTCAGGCCGGCAGGCCCAGAGCATGTGGAAGAGCATCTCGTGGCGGTTGGTGTATTCCCAACGCGTGAAGACCACTCGCCCGTCATTGAGGACCGAGGGTTCGTATTCGTTTTCATTGCCGTACGACAGTTGGGTGATCTTGTCGCCGTTCTTGTCGCACCTGTGGAGCGTCCAGGCGGGGTTGTAGCGCCCGCCGTGGCAGCGGCCGAACGACTGGCAGCGAGTCGTGATGAACACCAGGTCGTCGTCCGGCAGGTAGCACGGATCGTTGTCTTCGATGAGGACTGTAGCGCGGTTGTCCCACGTCTTGAACGTGTCTCGCTTGGTGCCGGTAAGCTGGCGGACCCACGATCCGTCGATCGCCGCTTCGTACAGGAAGTAGCGTTTCTGTCCCTCGCGCGTGTGATCGCAGAAGGCGAACGCCACTTTCTCTGCGTCGTAGTGCAGGTCCGGATTTCGCACCGCGCCTTCGGGCAGCTTGCCTTCGAGGATCGCCTTGGCTTTGAGCTTCTCGGTCTTCCAGTCGGTCAGGATGGTAAGCCCGTTTCCGACGCGGCTGTGTCGGCCCAGGTGCTGGTCGCCGTTGTGCGAGTACTTTGTCGGCGGGTTGACGTTGATCAGGAGCTTTTCGAAGTTCAGCTTCGGGTGCGACAGGATGATGTCTCGTCTGAGCTGTTTGGTCTGGAGGTAGATGTCCCGCCACTGGGCGCCAGTCGCCGATGCGTGGGTCTTCGTCATCGCCGCCAGTTGGCCCGCCAGCGTGGTTTTCGATCCGGCTTTCTTGACGTACGCCATCGCGGCGGTCGCCGCTTTAAGAGCGGCCGCGGCGGGGTCCTTGAACTTCTCGCCGGCGTCTTCGATGCTCAGCCCGTCCTGCCTGAGCCAGTCGTTCAGGACCATGACTCCCTGGTTGTCCGCGAAGTCCCGGGCCAGGGCGCTCAGCAGCGGACTGGCCGACGAACCGGCCGGAGCCGTCGAACCCTTGGGTATTGACTTGCGATTGTTCGTTACGATGAAGCTACAGCTTCCCGAGTTGCGATGTTGACGCTGATCAATGCCGACAGTCGCTTCGAATCTTACGTACTTGCCGCCGATGTCGTAGTAAAGCGCGCTGAACGCGTGGGCCCAGATGTATCGCGAGAACTTCTTGTTTCCGATGATAACCGGCCTACGAGTGTTGTTGGATTGGATGTCGAGCGTGCCGAATCCGACCTGGGACCTCTTGGGCTTGAGGCTGTCGAGCCAGGTGACCTTGCCCGACGCGTCGATCAACTTCGCGTTGGCCCAGGTCGAATGGTCGCAGCCGTCGCCGTCGCCGCCCTGTGTGGCCACAATGATCAGATCCTTCTCGCCTACGATCGGGACCGAGATGTCCAGCGGTTTCATTCCGCCCTTGAGCACTTTCGAGACGAAAGGCTTGAAGCCCTTGGACGGCCTTGGCGTGACTTTGACCTTCACCGCCGCGACGCCCTTGGCCTTGTTCTCAAGCGAGGCTTTCAGGGTCTCTTGCCACGTGCTATTCTTGGCGTACCACGCCGGGTCGGCGGCACTGGCGACTGCGATAAACGACGCGATCAGCGAAAATGCAAGCAGCATAGATATCAGTCGACGATTCATGGCGGGGTAACTCCTAATCGGGGATTCCAGATAGTTCTCAATTTATCCGACTTTGGTGAGTATTATAACAGTTTTGCCACGTGTTCCTCACGGTTTTTCCGTAACGGATGTTACTGGCTTTATACCGATCATTCGCTGCAGTGCGATTCCGGCTTCGGCGGCGATCGCCTGCGGCACTGTTATGCGGTTCACCGGTTTTCCCGCTGCGATTGCGTCCAGGGCCCACAGCAGGTGAGGCCGATCGATACGGCACATTTGGGTGCACGCTGCGCTGGCCTGATTCAGCACGCAGATGAATTTGTCGCTGTGGCGTTTGGCCAGGCGGTTTACGAGATTCGACTCGGTTCCGACGGCCCATTTGCTCCCCGGCTCGGCCGCTTCGATCGCCGTGATTATCTGGGCCGTGCTGCCGGACGCATCGGCCAGATCGACAACCTCTCGCGGACATTCGGGATGAACGATCACGCGGACGCCCGGATGGGCCTCCCTGACGGCGGTTACATGCTCGGGCCGGAAGAGCTGGTGGACGTAGCAGTGTCCCTTCCAGAGGATGAACGTGGCGGCTGCGATTTCGGACTGCGACAGGCCGCCATCGGGCAGGTGCGGGTCATACACGCAGCATTCGTCTTCGCCGTAGCCCATAGCAATAGCGGTGTTCCGCCCGAGATGCTGGTCGGGAATGCAGAATATCTTTCCGGCTCCGGCGCCGCTCTGGTCGACAGGCCGCAGAGCCCATTCGAAGACATTTCGAACGTTGCTGGACGTGCAGCAGGCTCCGCCCGCTCGTGCGGTTATCGCTTTGATGTCCGCGGTCGAGTTTACGTACGATATCGGGATCACTGTAGTCTCTGCCAGGGCTGACACTTCCTCCAGGGCGGCTGATACGTCTTCGGCGTCCGCCATCTCCGCCATCGCGCATCCGGCGTGCAGGTTCGGTAGGACGACTTTCTGCTCCGGAGTCGAGACTATATCCGCCGACTCGGCCATGAAGTGAACGCCGCAGAACACGATGAATTCGGCGTCGCTCTGGTCGGCGGCGAGTTGGGATAGTTTCAGGCTGTCGCCGGTGAAGTCGGCGAATTTGATCACTTCGTCACGCTGGTAGTGATGCCCGAGTATGCAGAGCTTCGATCCGAGCTGTTCCTTGATCGCTGCTATGCGGGAGTCGAGTTCGGCGCCTTCGGCGTTGGCGTACTGGGGCGGTAGGGGTGCTTGGGTTTCCATTGTCTGGTGCTTTATTTCTCGGTTTTGTCGGATCGGTGAGTCACCGCGTCGTAGAGTTCCTTCAGTTCGGTCGACCTCAGTATCCAGGCGACCGCCAGGAACACAATAATTCCCGCCGGTATGCAGACCATCAGCGTAAGTCCGGCTTGCGTGTTGGTTGTGCTGTCCAGCGGGCCCATCATTATACGCATTCCGCAGATGATCGTCCCGCACATTGCCGCCGACGCTGCGAGCACTCGCGCCAGTGATGCGACAATGCTTCTCAGGCCGATCTGTCCCCATCGTGAGCGGAGTATCAACGTGAATATTATCGTGCTTATGCTCGCTGTGGTCGCGGTCGCCAGGCCCATTGTCCCGCCCTTGAGCGGGGTGAACACAAGCCCGCCGACCAGCAGCATATTGAGCCCCGCCAGCATTACCGATATCCGCAGCGGAGTGCGAGTGTCCTTCTGGGCGAAGAACGCGCGCAGCAGAATGTGATTGCAGAAGTACGCCCACATGCCAAGGCAGTACATCTGCAGTATCCACGCCGACTGGACCGAGTCGGCGGTCAGGAACTTACCCCGGCGGAATATCACCGCCATGGTCGGCTCGGCCAGTACGAACAGCGCCGCGCCCGCGGGTATGCCCATGAACAGACTCAATCGCAACGCACGGTTGACCGTGCTGCGAAGCCCGTCCAGATCGTTGTCGGCTGCGTATCGAGAAAACAGCGGGAACACCGCCGTGGCCAGCGATATCCCAAGAATCGCCATCGGGAACTGGTACAGGCGGTTGGCGTTTTCGAACCACGTGACCACGCCCACGCCAAGGGTCCCGCCGGAGAGAATGTGTGCGTAAATCCGGTCGAAAAATGCGCTGAACTGCATTACGCCGAGCGGTATGAGCATCGGCAACGCCAACGCCGCGACCTGCCGGCTGGGCGCCAGTATCGGGCGAATCGTAAGCATCGCCGCCAGGTCGAACCGCTTCAGCAGCCAGACCACTCCGAAAAGCTGCGTGATCCCGGCCGCTAGCACCGAGGCGCATAACAAGTAAAGGCCCGCACGGCTCTGGCCCAGTTCGAGACCGTGGACCGCCCACGCCGCTGCGATAAGAAAAATGTTCAGCATTATCGGAGCGAAGGCGGGGTATGCGAAATGTCCTTTGCAGTTCAAAGCCGCTGATCCTATCGCCAGCAGGCAGACAGTCAGCATAAACGGAAGCACGATCATCGTAAGCTGGAGCGTCAGGCCCATGTGCTGGGCGTCCAGCGCGGTTTGCGGGGCGAACATGAGCACGCCCAGCATTACAAGTTCGCCTATTACGACTATCGCTCCCAGCAACATCGCCAGCAGTCCGGCGACATTCGCCAGCACCGTCCGGGCCTTGTCCCATCCTTCTTTATGTGCGACCTCGGTGAAAATAGGCACGAATGCCGCAGACGCCGCTCCCTCTCCGAACAGCCGACGGAACAGATTGGGAATTGAAAACGCAACCCGGAACGCGCCCATGGTCTTGGTCGCGCCCAGCGCGCTGATGGCGGCCTCTCGCACGAGTCCGAATACGCGCGACAGCATCGTAAGGGCTGCGATGATCGTCGCCCCGCGGAAGAAATGCCGCTGGTCATGCGTTTTTTGTGTTCCGTTTTCGCTCACGCACAAGATTATGCCCCAGATCGTCCGCCAGCGAAAGTATTAGCTCGCACTTGACCAGCCCGACCGCGGCGCAGACGATGGTGAACAATGAAGATATGTCACATAATCACACGTATGATTCTCGGCGGCGCACAGGAAAACACGCTGCTGACTTGCGAAGGTCTGTACGGACGCGGACACGATGTCACGCTGGTCACAGGTCCGTCGCTGGGGCCTGAAGGACAACTTGTAACTAACGCTCACGGCGGCGGATACCGCGTCATCGAAGTCGACCAGATGCGGCGCCCGATCAATCCGTTCAGAGACCACCGCGCGTATCGACGTTTGCGGAAGCTGCTCAAAGAGCTCCGCCCGGATGTCATGCACTCCCATTCGTCCAAGGCCGGCATCCTCGCCCGAAAAGCCGCAGCGAGGATTGGCGGGATGAAAATCGTCCACACCGTCCACGGCCTGCCTTACCATCGATATCTGTCTCCCTGGCGGAACAAGCTCTACATCGCCCTGGAAAAACGCGCCGCCCGCAGATCAGATGCGATTATCTCGGTGGCCGACGCGATGACGCGACAGGCGCTGGCCGCCGGAGTAGGGCGCCGGGAGCAGTACACAACCATTTACAGCGGTATGGAAGTCGAGCCCTATCTCGTCCAGGCCGACCCCGGCGCATTCCGCGAATCGTTGGGTCTGGACGCCGACGCGGTTCTGGTGACGCAGGTCTCACGACTCGCCGAACTCAAAGGGCACCAGTACATTCTCGACGCGGCCGAAAAGATCACCGATCCGCGCGTGCGTTTCTGCTTCGTGGGCGACGGGCGATGGCGAGATCGAATCGAGGCCGAGATAAACCGTAGCGGGCTGGCCGACCGCTTCACATTGACCGGCCTGATACCGCCGGAGCGTATTCCCGCAGCCATGGCCGCCTCGGACATAGTCGTGCACTGTTCGCTGCGTGAGGGCCTGGCCAGAGCGCTGCCCCAGGCGATGCTCGCGGCCCGGCCGGTGATATCTTTCGATATCGACGGGGCGCGAGAAGTAGTGAACGATTCGACCGGCGTTCTGTTGGCTCCGGGCGATGTCGCCGGATTGACGACGGCGATAGAAAAACTCATCGGCGACGCCGAACTCCGGGCGTCCCTGGGCGCCGCAGGCCGAGAGAAGTGCAGGGAGATGTTCTCCCACAACCGCATGGTCGACCGGATCGAAAATCTGTATCTGCAACTGCTGGATTCATAGACGATCAGTTATTTCCCAGCGGTTTGGGAGCGGCGGTCTTTGGCTCCAGCCTTAGAACGTAGACTCTGCTGTTGGTGTCGACCGCCCAGAAGAGCTTTCGCTTCTTGTCGTACATCATGCCGAGCGAAACGTTTCTGCCTTTCGGACCGTTGGGGTCCTTTCCGCCGATGGCCAGGGATATCCACCTGTTGGCGGCTGGGTCGTAGGCAGGCGTACGCCGCAGACCGTCCTGGCCGGGGGGTAAAGTCCCACCCACCAGAAACAGATCGTTGCCCGCGTCGTAGCGTATCTGGCAGAGATACGGTATCGCCGCTGCGGTCGGCATCCCGGCTGGGGAAAGTCTGCTTACCGTTTGCGTTCTTAAGTTCAGTGAGTACAGCTGTCCATCGTACGCATGCTTGTGCCCGTAGCCTTTGACCGCAAATATCAGTCGATTACGCTTGGAGTCATACACCATCGTAGAGTTGTCAACGACGGCCCCGGGCAACTTGTCTCCGGTAAGTTTGAACTCGGCCCAACGCCCGGTCTGCGGGACGAACTGCAGTACGGCTCCTGATCTGGTCCACGCCATGGCGCCGTCGGATGCAGTGCATACCGTTATCGTGTAAAAGCAACTGTTGTAGATCATCGCTGGCGGTTTGGCGCCGCGGCGGATCCAGTCGGCGGTCTTGGGATCGTAGATGTAGTAGTTGTTCGGGCGTCCGGCGAAGATCATTCTCTTGGCGATAGGATCGTAACCGTAATTCTGGTAAGTGTGCCCCGTGACCCACGGGCGGCGATTGAAGTTGTACCCGTTGGGATACTTCGTGTTGGCGTAAAGCTGCCCCAGCGGGAACTCCACGGGGAAAGGCAGTTCCCAGCGGTTCGTCGAAAAATGGTAGTGCAACACGTCGCTTCCCCCGTGGGCCGAATGTCCTCCGCTGAAACGAAGCATTACGTCATGATCCGGATCAATGATCGCCGTGCCCCAATCGCGATTTAATCGCGGAAGGCGGGGCGAGCCCATGGCGGTCCATGTGTTGGGCTTCAGGTTCTTCAGGCGTTGGGTTGCCTTGGCGGCGTTCGGCGGCGGGCCTATTAGATAGAAATCCGGATGGAATGGTCCGGTTCGGTAGACTCGCGTGTCTCCCGGGCAGGCGGTCTTGGCGCCGGTCCATTTGTTCGCGGCGATGTCGTAGATCCAGACGCCGTCGTCGTGGTCTATGTACTGCCCCCCGCAGTAGTCGGTGTTGGATGAGTATGTGTAACCGCTCGTGAGCGTTATCTTGCCGTTTGCGGCGACGAGTTTGTGGTTCGCTCGCGGCGGCGGGGCGGTTTTGGGGTGTCTTTGGCGCCATTGATTCTTCGCTGGATCGAAAACCCATGTGTCGTTGGTAAGGTAGTCCAGATGATCGCCGCCGAACAGGACGTAGAGTTTCGACTTGGCGTCGTATACCAGCGGACTCAACGCCCGTGCCGGCGGTTCTGCGTCGAGATGTTCGGCCGCCTGTTCAAGTATGATCGCCGCCCTGGACATTGCCCCGATAGTCGCCGGTGCGGATATGGTCAGGTTTCCGGGAATCGCTTTTTGCGCCGAGATCAATCGGTCAAGAGCCAACGCCTTTTGCCCGGCTTCGTATTGGGCCAGCGGCCGCTTGGCTTTCAACTCCGCGACGACGGCCTTGATCTTTTCGATAATTCTCTTCTGTTCGGTAAGGATCGCATCGTTGACTTGAACGTCCTTGAAGTAGACAGCCCGCATCATCGCTGCGACTCTCTCTTGGCCCCATGCCGTTGCGGCGATACGGTTGCGGAGTTTCTGATATTTGTTAGCTGCTTGAAGCTCCTTGTGTATCACCCGCCACTGCCCGTCGGATCTGATGCGCGTGTGCGGCCGACCGTTGTCGGACTTCTGGTCCTGACCCCCAAACGCCAATCCCTTGCCTTCGGGCCGGTCACAGGCTGAACCCCATATCACCTGTGGTTTTATGTCAATGCTCGGCAGTCGGTAAGGTCGCTTGCGTGGCGCCTTGGCGAAAACTGCGCCTGCGATCAGCAGCATGGACACGAGAATAGCGAGATGTCGCGCCTGTCGCATTTTATTCTCCTGAACCTTTCAGAGCGGCTGATTATGGAGACTATCACAAGCTATCTTCGGCCGCAACCGGACAATACGTCAGAAATGGCGTGACATGCACGCCGGTATTGGTATGCTCAAGTGAGTTGAATGAAATTATTGATATCTGAATTGCGGGAGTACGCAGATGCCGGAACGATACATAGCAGCAATATTGAAGTACATGTCTGATCGGGAGTATCAGCCCCTTAAGACCAAACAACTGGCTCGATGGATGGGCGTTGACGAAGAGGCGTTCGGAACTTTCCGCGCATCTATCAAACGCCTGCGCGACGCCGGGCAGATCGTTATGGGCGCCGGAAACGCCCTGACGCTTCCGGAAATGCCCAGAAGAATCACCGGCTTCTTCCGACAGAATCCCAAAGGGTTCGGGTTCGTTACGCCCGAATCGCCGAACTCAAACGGCGACCTGTTCATCCCGCCCGATGCGGTCGAAGGGGCGATGAATGGAGACCTCGTGATCGCTGAAGCCCGCAAGCAGGGCCGGCGCGACGGACAGGAGCTGTACCGCGGACGGATCGTCAAGATCATAAGGCGGTCCGACAGCCGTGTCGTCGGCGAACTTAAGCAGTCCGACGGCAAGTGGTTCGTGCTGCCCGACGGCAAGCAGCTTACCCAGCCGATCATCATACGCGACGTGGGCGCCGCCAGCGCCAGGCCCGATACGAAAGTCGTAGTAGAGATCACGAAATACCCCGAACCGGGCCAACTGCCCGTCGGTGTGATCGTTGAAGAGATCGGCCCGGCCGGTCCGCTGGCGGTCGAGACGCGCGGGATAATTCTGGCCCACGGTCTGGCCGAAGAGTTCACCGAAGAGGTGCTCGAAGAGGCCAGGGCGGCGGTCGCATCGTTCGACTCCGAAGACGCCGCCGGCCGCGAGGATCTTACAGCCCTTACCATTATCACAATCGATCCGGACACCGCACGCGACTATGACGATGCGATTTCGATACAGGTGAACTCGGACAACACCTTGACCGCGGGCATTCACATCGCCGATGTGTCGCACTTTGTGCCCGAAGGCGGGGCGTTGGACGATTCAGCCAGATCACGCGCCACCAGCGTTTATTTCCCACGCAAGGTGCTGCCCATGCTGCCAGAGGTCCTGTCAAACGGCGTGTGCAGTCTGCAGGAAGGGGTAAACCGCTTCTGCAAGTCGGCGTTCATCACCTATGACCAGGACGCAAAAGTTGTTAAAACGCGAGTGGCCGAAACCGTGATCTGCTCGACGAAGCGACTGACCTACACCCAGGCCCAGGACATATGCGACGGCAAGAAAGACGGTTACGCCTCTGAGGTGGTCGAGCTTGTCGGGAACATGCTGACCCTGGCCCGCAGGATTCAGGCCCGCCGCGAGCGCGACGGAATGCTCAGGCTCGATCTGCACGACGTGGAGCTGGTGCTAGACGATCAGGACCGCGTGATCGACGTTGAGCCCGAAGACGACGCCTACACGCATACGATAATAGAGATGCTGATGGTCGAGGCCAATGAAGCGGTCGCAAGGCTGTTCGACTCGCTGAACCGCCCGGTTATCAGGCGCGTGCATCCGGCGCCGGATCCGCAGGGCGAAAAGAAGTTCAAAACGTTCGTCCGGGCCGCCGGGCACAAGATTCCCGCCAATCTCACCGTAAAGGACATGCAGGACCTGCTGGCCTCGGTCGCCGGCAAGCCTGAAAGCAAGGCGGTCAATCTGGCGCTGCTGAAGACCATGCAGCGAGCCGAATACTCGCCGATGAAGATCGGGCACTTCGCACTTGCTTCGGACGCCTACTGCCACTTCACCAGCCCCATCCGCCGATACCCCGACCTTACGGTGCATCGGATGGTGGCTGAGCATTGTCGCGGTAATCTGGATACTCGTCCGCCTGAAGACGTCAGCGCCCTGGTGGCGCTGGCCGAGGCGTGCACATCCGCCGCCGAACGGGCCGACGCAGCCGAGAAGGAGCTTACCCAACTGCTCGTGCTGCAACTGTTGGCGAAGAAACTTGGCGAAGTATTTGACGGCGTGGTCGACGGCGTGACGAACTTCGGCATATTTGTTGAACTCCCCAAGTATGGGATTGAAGGGTTGATCCGCCTGGAGGATCTTGGCGACGACTGGTGGGAGGTCTCGGCGAAGACGGGCAAGGTTATCGGTGAGCGAAGCGGGCGGGTGTTCCGCATAGGCGATACGCTGCGAGTGCGGATAGTCGCCGTAGACGTTGCGGCCAGGCAGTTGAACCTCGTGCCCGAGAAGATCGACGCGCCGCGGAAGAAGAAGAAAAAGAGCGGGTCGAAAGCCAAGGCGAAAGGTCGATCGAAAACGAAGGACAAGCCCAGGAAAAAGAAACGCGGCGGAAGGCGTCGTTAGTAGCCCGGGCCGGAAGGCTCTGGAACACGGACGCTGGCACTCCGAGCCCGAAAAGGGCGCCAGAACTCATCGACTGGGGCGTTCTCCCGGCGGAGTTGAAATAAGGACATCGCAATGTCGGACGATCCCGAACAGCAATCACAAAAACTTCCCCTCGACGCGGCCCATCTGGCGTTCGATGCGACTATGGGGAAAGAGGGCGGGTGGGACGTCCCGCTGAGCTACAGCGGCGCGTTGGACGAAGCGGCTGAGACGCGCCGCCTGGCGTGCGTGTTCGATATATCGCACGTGGGGCGTATTCGTGTTCGCGGCCGGGACGCGCTGAACCTCGTCGAAAAACTATGCACCACCGACGTGGTTCACCAGGAAGACGACACCGCGGTCTATACGCTTTTACTGAACGAAAAAGGCGGTGTGCTGGCCGATGCGATTATCGCCAGGCTCGAAGGGTTCTGGCTGATCACGACTGACCCGTGCAATCGGACAAAGGTCCTGGAACATGCGACTAGCGCCGCCGCCGACATGTCGGTCAAGGTTGACGACCAGACCGAAAAGGGCGCCATGGTCGCGATTTCAGGGCCCAGAGCCAGGGAAGTGCTCGACTCGGTCCTGCCTGAGAAGCCGGGCGACCTTGCGCCGGGCGCCACCAAGATAAGCTCCATGATGATCGCGCGTTACATAGTAATGCGCACAAGCTTCACCGGCATGTGGGGCATTGAGGTGATCCTGCCGAAAATGTTCATCGCCAAGGCCTGGCGGTTTATTACTGACAAGGCGGGCGACAAAGCCCTCAAGCCCGCGGGAATGGCCGCCCGCGACATACTCCGAATAGAGGCCGGCCTCTGCCGATACGGACACGAACTTAACGAAACAATCGATCCGTTCACCGCCGGGCTCGAATCGCTCGTGGATTTTGACCACGAATTCATCGGTCGCCAGGCGCTGATAGACATTCGCGACAAGGGCGTATCTCGCAAGCGTGTGGGTCTGCGGCTGGACTGCTCGCAGATTGCCCGCCTTGGCGACACAGTGTATGACAGCGACGGCGTCGAGGTTGGCGTGATCACCAGCGGGACGTTCTCCCCGGCGCTGGACTGTTCGATAGCGATGGCTCAAGTCTCACTGTCGGCCGCCGGCGGCGGGGCGGTGCTTCAGGTCGAACTGGCGTCGGCCGACGGGAAGGTCGCCGCAACAGTAACCGACCTGCCGTTCGTTCCTGCAACCGGCTGACCATGCTCGCGCCGAACGTCAGGTCAACGACTGCTAATGGGCGTGTGCAATGGTGTATTCATGCAAGGGGTCAGCGGACTGACCTGCTCCCCGAAAACTGATCCAAGTTGAATGAGAGTCTCAACCGACGTTAGAGTCGGAAGGAGACTCAAAGATGAAGAAGTATACTCCGCAGCAGATAGTATCGAAGTTACGGCAGGCCGACGTGGAGCTAGGCAA
>PVBE010823306.1_pt1 | contig 33700 bp, 45 predicted proteins | sample 1631181 | NCBI WGS metagenome assembly PVBE01 (sample SAMN08397723, study PRJNA350692) | Marine metagenome, whole genome shotgun sequencing project. | isolation source: water | place: Pacific Ocean | collected 2012-04
ATCGACCGTGCCCTTGCCCCATTTGCGGTCTATTTCCCGATACAAATTTTCGAGCGCAATAGCATTGTTGCGGTCAGTGAAAACCTCGTCGGCAATTTCCGAGAACGAATCAGATTCGCCCGAATCGTGAGCGCGTTGCTCAAGGATTTGTTGCTGGCGCGTTTTGGGCTTTTTGGCGGCGTGATCTTCCGCCGCTTCTTCGTGCGACAGAAGGGCATCGATCCCTTTATAGGCTTCCTTTAGGTCACCACAGGTGTCGATAATTTTCTTCGCGGCCCCGATAGCTAGGGCCAGACTTGCGGGGTCCATATTTCACCGCCTTCCGGCGCTCAGAAAGACGCGCACGGCGCATCCAGCGCGCAGCTTCAATTGCCTGATGTTTCAGTTTTGGCGGGTAGAAGACGCAGCCGACTTTAATCAGGGCTTCTCGCTGTCCGACTTGACTTTGGCAAGCGCCTTATAAAGCTCGCCATCGGTTGACACTTTGTTGGCTGCAATATCACGAAACAGCATATCGAGTTGTTCAGCCAGTTGGGGGTAGGCAGCTTGGCGCTTTCCAATGTAGGCAATTTTTGCCATCTCAGCTTGGACTTCTGACCAACTCAGCTTAGTCACGCCCTCAACAATAACTTTTGAATTGTAGTCCGACTCGTTATCAATCGTGCCAGAGGGCATGTGAATTGTTCCAGCTCCTTTGTGAGCCTTTGCAATGTCTTTCAGATCAGCCATATCCTATCCCTCAATCTCAAAAATTGACCACACACCACCAACGCCAGAGTAGACGGCGTAATTAAAATAGGTACTGGCACTTACATTGGTTTTGAAATACGGCTTGTACGTTAACTCGGATGTCGTGTTGTGATCGTGATAGGTACATATAGACCAATAGACCGTTTGTGTACTTCCGTCATTCCACGTACAGGCGAAGTCCTGTCCAATACCATTATACCCAGCACCTCCAATATCGACATACATTCTGGTGGACCGTTGTGCGTATCCACTCCCGTAGTCACCACCAAATCCAACGGTGAACGTGACCCACATTTTAGAGGATGAATTTGTAGGTGTAATCGCCTGACTTACACCAGACGCAGTATAACTTGTCGATGAACTTGAAGTTTGACCGTCTGCATCTGCTGAAATAAATTGCAGGACTTTACCGCCGCCGCCAGCGGCTTTGATTAGCCCGCCAGCCCGCCCGACATTATCTGAAATAATGCCGGTCATCGGGTTTGATCCAAGTAAGAAACGACAACATCGACGTTTGCGCTGCTGGCTGTTGCCATACACAGATGATCTTCATCGACCAGAACAATCCGATCATTGAAAACAAATGTTTCGTTTGCGCCGATTGCCTGATCCGAGAGCAATTCGTAATCCGTACCGCCGCCGCCGTCATCGACGTAGAGATCAAAAGTTTCAGCGGCCCCTGCTGTTTCGCAGACCACGATACTTGTGATCACATAAGTGTGACCGTTCACGCCGTTCAGAACGACGCTTTCTGAGTTGGTGACGCCAGCCGTGAGCGAGACGCCAAAGACTTCCGATGCCATTTCTATTCTCCTTTAGAATCCAAAGACGACCGCTTTGCCGGTTGTTGAAATCGAACTGTTCATTGAGCCTTGAACATCAACAACGCCTGTGCCGTTTGGAGCCAGGGTGATTGCTCCGTTGGCCGCATCCGTAATGATTATGGTTCCCGAGTTTGTGCCGCTGTTGCTGCTGATCTTCATATCGTAAGCACCGTTGGAACTTACATGACCGACTTCACTGCCGCCGCCAACGCTTACCAAGTCGGTTTTCAGAACTACGTTGCCGGTGCCGTTGGGGTTGATGTCTACATCTGCATTTGACGCGCTGGTGATGTCCTGGCCGTTGACATCTAGGTCACCACCTAACTGCGGCGAGGTATCACCAGACAGGCCGCCCCAGGCAATGGTGCCGGTGCTGGTGATGGTGCCGCCGGTCAGTCCGCTACCAGCAGCAATACTCGTCACCGTGCCAGCCGCTTGCGGCGTGACCTTTGTCCAAGTGATTGCCGCGCTGTCGAGCGTGCCGCCCTTGTCTGCGGTGCAGAGATACATATGGTCGGCGTTTGTGGTTCCTTCAGAAATAGCGATAAGAGCGCCGACGTGTTCTATAAATGTGTCGTAGAGATCATCACGGGCGGGGGATGACTGCACAACGTAGATGCCATTTTGCGATGCTGTGCTTTGATCTTTGACTAGCACCAAATCATTCGTCGCCAGAGTTACCCCGTCGAGCGTGTCTCCGTTGTTCAACGCAGTGGCGATTGTAATGTTAGCCGTGGTCGCCGCTCTGACCACGCCGCGCTTGCCCATGCCCAGCAGGGCATTATCGACATAGTTTTTATTTGCTGCGTGGTTAGTGCTTGAAGGGTCGCCGCTTAACGTCAACGCGCCCGTCATCGTCCAGCCACTTAAAGGCAGACCGATAGACGCCCTGGCCGTCGCTCCGCTTTCGGCAACAAAGTTGCTGCCGTTGCCCACGATGAAATTGCCGTCTGTGACGGCCAACCCGGCAACGTCTTGCACTTGTTGATCAAGCCGTGCATTGGGCAGCGTGCCGCTGTTAATCTTTGCAGCATCAACATGGCCGTTGGCGTCGAGCTTGCTGACAGAGATCGCCAGAGTTTCGGACGACAGGCTGCCGCTGTCCCAAACAATTGTGACGGTCGTATTTGTGCTGAAGGCGCTGGCACTTATCACGCCGTAGATCGTACCGGTGCTTGAGCCAACCGCCCTAATGCGTCGGCCCACTGTGTAGATCGCCGTGACGTTTGTTGATGCTACGGTGAACGTGGTCGAGCTTGCATAGACCGTTGTATGGCCGTAGTTGAACCAGCCGCCGTCTTCAAAGTCGGTTCTGAGGTCGGCCAGCACTTGCCGCATCGAGTTATTGACTGTTGACGGCAACTGTGATTCTTGAAAATTGATCGATCCCGGCGCGGTGTTATTTCCCGCCGTGGTGCTCCAATCTTTGACTGCCATGTCAGGGGTTCCTATCTTCAATGAAGGGCCGTGGGGATTGTTGGGCGAGGACGTTGCCCAAGATGGCTGGCGTTCGCGTTGCCCCTCGCCGCACCATCGGGCTACCTTTAGCCATCAGTTGCAGAGCTTCTTCTTGATTGGCGGGATCAAGCAACAACCGGCGCAGCTCTGCCGCAACCTGATCTGATGGTGCGCCTTGCTTCATTCCCTGCATGACCAGACGCGCGATTGCACTCCCGCCGCCGGTTGTCGCCAAGTCAGTCGCATCACTAAGGTCTTGCGCAGCATCGGCGTCAGACAACATCGGCGCTGTCCGTGATCCAGTGGTTGCCCTTGCGCTGGTCAGCGCCATCTGTCTTTCGTCTTCCATAGCCTGCGCAAACGCCGCGAAATCCTCATCGGACGCAAACGCGGTACGCAGCCGATCTCGCTTGGCGGGATTGTTGAATATCTTGGCAACCGCATCGCCGCCATCGGGCGTGCTATTGATCTGGAAACGCAGCGCGTCGGCAACGCCAACTTTGAAACTTTCCATCTCATGGTCGCCAAACTTTGCGAGCATACCCTGGTCGAATGTGCCGGGGCGAAGCACAAACTTTTTGCCTTCCTCCGCCGCTTCCATTGCCGCAGAGTGTCCCGCGTAGACTGAACGCGCTTCCTTGTAAGCTGGATTGACCGAATCTAAATAGTCACGCAGATCGTTACGCAGGGTCTTGGCTCGGCCTGCCTTGGTCGATTGCCCCGCCGCATATAGAGAATTGACCTGATCATCAAGGCTCTGCTTGATGTAGTCCATGATCTCTAAGGTTGGCCGTCTAAATATTGTCTGGCCGTCCCTGACTTGGACTAGATCACGAAAGGCCCGCGAATCCAGACCGTCATATTCCATAATATCTACGGCACCCGCCCAAGCCTCTTGAATCTTTTTGTTTCTCAGAAACCCCTTCAGTTCTTCTGTCATTTCTAAGTCTTGCCTATACGCAGCGCCGTAGTCGCGGTTCGCGCTTTCTCTCCGCAAGAGTGTCGTTTCTTCCAAGTAATCATTGAGGCTCTGCGTCGGCAAAAACCTATCGACTTGTTCTAATGCGCGGCGCGCTTGGTCTTCGTTTCGTTCCGCAAGGAATCTGTGCGCGGCTTTGCCGCCGGATGTTGTCGCCGCGTGGCGCGCCAAGTCACGCAGCCCAATCGAAAAACGGTCGGGAGCGTCTGGAATCCGTGCGGCTGTCGGCATACGACTGAGCGCATCGCGGATGGCAGGCACGGTAATATCGTCATCGTCCATGCCGCGCCGCAGTAATCGTCCCGCCTGCCGCTTGACTTGTGACCCTGGCGCTACCTTGCCCGCAAGATTCATTACGCCGCGCGAAAGGTCACCAACTACCGGCACGCCACCGCCGACCGCCGCGCCGGTTCCCGCGCCTATTCCCGCGCTTATCCCACGGCTCTCCAAACCCGGCACATCAAATCCACCTTCACCACGGCCAAGGCCACTAGCGCCGCCGTGAATAGCCCCCTGCTTCGCGCCTTCAATTACACGCGGCAGCAGCCCAGCGCCTCGCATGGCAAGCGCACGCCCCGAACCAGCAAGGCCCGTTGGTATGCCGCCCGCCACTTGCAAAGCCGTGGCTTTGTAGGGCCGCGCACGCTGATAAAGCTCAACCTCTGCCCGTGCTTGATCGATGCCCTTATCCCGTGCCGCAGAGAAATCAAAATCTGCCCAAGGCGTGTCGCCTTGGAAATAACTCATCACCCCGCGCCCAAGACCTTCAATCTCATCACCAAAGCCGAATGCTGTACCTTGGCCTAGCGCCTGCCGTGCGACATTCGCATCGGTATCAATAAAGGCTTTCCGAAACTCAGGGTGGTCGTAAATTGCCTGCGCAGTTTCTTTAGTGACTTTGTATTGGGGGTCCGAGAGATAATCGAGGGCACCCTCCGCGCCTAGACCAGCCTTTTTGACCCTCTTGAGGTTGCGGATATGCGCCTCGACTGCTTTTTTGTTTACCATCGAAACAGCTCCTAATTCGGTATAGGCTCAAGGCCAGGAACTTGACTACCTATGCTGGATTGATTTGGTCTACGTTTGAGTGTGCTGGTAGGGGTAGTGCCGGTTTGAGGTCGGTTTAGTATTGCGTCACCCATCCATATCCGCTTCCATCTTAATCTATCAAGATCAGCGGCTGCTTTGTAGGCACGCACTTGAGGACGATACGCATTGACTACAGCGGCCTTTAGATCAGCAACAACGCCAACCATTTTTGCACGCAATTCGGGATCAAGAACCGTTCCCTCTTTCCAGTTGTCTACAATAGTGTGTGCCCTTGAGATTGCATCGGTCGCACTTTGCTGAAGCTGTAATTCGCCAGATGTAACCATGCCAGGATCAATCATTTTAATCATTGCGGTTAAACCTGAAATGTGACCGCTACCGTCAGGGCTACTTAAACCTTTCTCCGCTATTTCAGCGAGTCGGTTTGTTTCGCTTATTTTATTGTAAATAGGCTTTAACTCGCCGCGCAACTTGTCTTCTGCCTTCATAATTCCCTGCTGATTTAGTTGCCGCGTTACGGGATTGAAATCTTTATTTGGGTCAAGGGCAGATGTGACATAATCATTAACCATTTTAGCCTGCTGGTCTAACGGCGCGGCAAGTATTGATCCCCGCACCAGAGGCGGCATTGAGTCCATCAGATTCGTCTGTCCTGTTGTTGCCTGTGGCGTTTGTACCGCTGTCGGCATGACCATTGGTTCTGGGCCGCTCATTGCGTTAGCCATCGGTTGAGGTTGAACGGGCTGGCCTTGCTGCTGTCTGCCGCCGCCTAGTAATCTTTGCAGATTGGCGTTCTGGTCTAATCTCATATCAAACAACGCTTTCTCTTGCGCCGCCTTCTGCAAAGCCATCTGCGTGGTCAGCGTCTGCACGTTAGCGGCACGCTGTCGGGCAAGATCGTCTTGCGTTGTCTTGGCGCGAAGCTGACCGGCCAGCGCAATGTTCTTTTGCGCGGCACCGGGGTCAGTGCTTGGCGCACCGGCAGCAATCAAAGCTGGCCCCATCGCGCCCAAGCCTTTCAAGAAAGCGCTGGCGCGGTCCTGACCACTGAGCGCCAGCAACGCCTGCAAGTTAGCCGCAGACGTTGGCGCTGGTGGGCGAGCCGCAGGGGCAGGCATTGTGGGAGCCGCTGTCTGGTACATCGGGCGGCTGCCAAAGAGCGAGGTATTGCCGAGCATATAGGGCGAAGGTGCCATGTCTGAATATCCTATTTAAAACCTAGTAAACCTCTGAGGCCCGATATGGCCGACGTGCCGCCACCAAACAGATCGCCCAAGATACCCGCAGCGGTCGCGCCATAGCCTAGATAAGACGCCGCCGGGTCAGAGAATATCGGCTGCGTGGTCGATGAGCTTGTGTACTGACCGCCCGTGACTAGCGGCATATATTCACCCACCCGATCACGCGGTTCGTCTTGTTCAAAATTAAAGCGGTCGATGTCTTCCTGTAACTCCGCGCCCGCCATGCCCTCATAAGCCGCGCCGACATCAATCAGCTTGGACGGGTCTAGATAATCAAGTTGCGCCATCCCCGGCGCTGCCGCGCCCGCCGCAATCTGACGGTCGCGCTCTGCGGCATAGTTTGTGTACGCCATCTTGCTGCCGATGTCGCCAAGGCTTGTGAGATAATCTTCTGCCGCACGGGCCTGCTGATTGCCTTGCAGCCCAGACCCATATCGACCGGCGCTTGAGAAAGCCGCGTTGATTCCCGGCATGACATCCTGAGTGAATGCTTCGCGCATCGGCCTCGTTGCCGCATCCATTGCGCTGGCAAGGTACGGGTTGCTGTCGGGGCTGAGATAGTCGCCCGCCATTGTTTTTTTAGTCAGGTCTTGCGCGCTGGTTACAAGTGGCGAGCCTGCTTCTGCGCGGGTCTGGATTGCATCCAACCCGGCTTTCGTTTGCGTCGAAAAGGGAACAACCGTGCTGCCCTCATACATAATGCGCGGCGTGCCAAACAAGTCTTTGGCCTTATCCAGCCCAGCCGTCAGATAAGGCTTAATGAAGTCGCTTGGCTCGTTACTAGCAACCGTTGTCACGCTGCCGGATGGCTTCGATGATGAACTGCCCATTTCACAACCTTCTTTCTAAAATGACTTTCGTTTTCTCGTAGTCTGGCAGCACCCGCTCCCAGCCGCTGCGACCTTCCAGGCTCACCAGATCGCAGTCGAGTGCCTTCGCCCAAGTTTCGATTTCGCCCAACATCTCATTAATGAGCGGCCAGCTATAAGCCGACCCGCGTGAGCCTGCCAAAAGCCAAATGAAACATTCTTTCCGCTGCGGATACTGTGTGACGGTCGTCACAACGATGCCGTCAATAGTCTCGCCGTTACCGGCTATCCAGAGTTGCGCCTTGCCCTGCCGCAAGTCGGCGCAGACATCGGCGACAGTGTGGGAGCCTGCAAAATTTAAGGCACGTTGTATATGATGCTCGCACTGCGGCACGATGCCATCAATGGCGTCGAGCGGGACGAGGCTTAGATTGTGGTCAGAAATGGCGGCAGCGTCCCGTCATTATGTAAAGCCGCCCATATCGCCATAACCGCCTGGGTCATCATAACCACCTGGGGCATCTTCCCCACTACCAAACATATCTCCAATTAACGCGTCGGCAATGTCACCAAATGGGTCATAGCTTGCGGGATCAATGTCGCCAATGTCGTCTATTACGTTTGGCCCAGGAATACTGGCCGGGCCTCTGTTGTCCATAGAGGTTGAAACACCAAACGGATCAATGCCCGGCTGGTTGATTCCAAATAGATCATCGAGCCTTGCTTGATGCGCTGAATGGAGCGGCCCTCGCTCCCAGGGGTTTAAGTGCGGGCCAGCAGAGCCATAAGAATGCGTATAATCCATATACGGTGACTTGGGTCCAAATGTACCGGGCCGCCCCGCAATGTTCCGTTCCTCCATGTTGAGGACCGATTGGTCGTACATCGGACCGGCGAATAGCCCGCCGGTCAGAACGTCGAAGAAGCCCGGCGAAAACTGTTTCCCCCAGCCGGTGCGACCCATCTGCATGGCTTCCCAGTTGTTTCCCGAGCCAATTACATGACCCATGCTGCCGGGCAGTATCCCCGCCAGGATGCCCCGCTCCATCGGACTAGCGTAGCCCCAGTTGTTTGCCGGGTTCCTGTCGAGAGGGCCAAGTGCTTCCCACTGGCTATCCCCTTCATGCACATATGGCGGCGGGGCAACCATGCCGGGCTGCCGCACTGGTGGGGCGACGGGCGCTGGCGTTACTGGATCAACCGCCGGGACCGCCGCCGCCGATTGTGCGCCAAACCGTGGAAAGACAAACTTGTTGCCGTCCCAGTAGCCCTGCGGTCTCCCAAAAGCGTTGAGCGGGAAAACCTTTCCCGTCGAGTCCGTATAAGTTTCAGCCATTAGCCTACCAATACCACTTTGAAGGTTCGATCCGTTTGTGAATTATTTGCGTGCGTCACCGCCACGCTTCCATTTACCCGGCTTGACTGCCCGACGTAGATCGTGCCTGCGCCAATCTCAGCCGACGCATTGGCCGTGGTCGGCATAAAAAGCAAGACCGTGTTCACGCCGATGCGCGTATCAGTCACCGTGGTCGATGCCGCGCTGGCCGTCAGCGTAACATCGAGAACATTGTTAGCTCGGCCAAGCAACAGGTTGTTGACGCTCTGGCTTATCTGCCGCCGATGGGATTCCTCATCAGGACTATCAAGCGGCGGTGCCGGAAACTCAGAGACCGTCACGCCGCACCGTCTGCGGCTGTCTCCGCATCCACGCCCTGCGCGTGGGTCCATGTACCGCCAGCGGCAACGTTCACTTGCGCCCGAACAAATCGCGTTGACACGGTGAAATGCGCCTGGCCATCTGAATCAATTGCGTTGGCGCTGGTCGCGGTGACGCTGTCGCCCGGCGACACGCGGTGCTTGAGGGCGACCGTCACTGTGCCGCCGTCAACGTAAGGCCGCACGCCGTTTACATAGATGCGCCCAGTACCGCCAAGCTCTTGCGTCTCCAGTGTGGCCTCAAGATTCGCGCCGGTAAATCGGCAGAGCTTGTAGTCTGAATTAAAACCGTTGAGGCTTGTCAGACCGCCGATCCAGCTCTCATCGTCTAGCGAGACGCCAAGGGTGTCCATGTTTCCAAAATCATCCAAATCCTCAAGCGTGCGGCTCACGCTTAGATTGCGGAACATATACTCTTGCGTAATTTCTGCGGTGCTCCAGCGGTCAACGGCCCAATTGTAAATAATCACCTTGTTGGGCCGACCACTGCTGTGGCCGCTGCCGGGGTAAGCCCAATATACCAACCGGCTAACGGGATCAGCCGCGCCATAGACCCGGTGAATGTAGTTTTGATCCAGATCGTTAAGAAAGAACCGATCCACCTTTTGGTCACCAATGGCCGTGCTGGATTTTCCGTTGAATGCCCAGAAACCAGACTCGCCCAGGTAGAAAACAAACGGCCCAACATTGACCACGCTATTACGCGCCATCGGCCCTCGATCTCTCTCAAGCTCTGAAATCTGGAAGACAACCGGCGGGCCGATGTAGCTCAAGCCGAATATTGAGTTGCGACTGAGCACAACGCCGTCTAGGCCGCCTATAGCGCCTGTGATCGCCATCACTTCGCCGCCGGTTGGCAAGTCTTGCCGATCTGATTGCACCGCCGCTGCGGCGGCTGATCCGACCGTCAGCCAGCTCGTCGGGTTATTAATCCCCGACCAATGAATGCGGTTTGGCGTCACACCGTCGCCGTCGTATATGTTGCCCAGCATGACAAAGTCTTTAACAACCGCGATGGCTTTGGCGCGAATGTCGTAACTGACGCCGGTTACAAAGTTGGTCTTTGTAAATCCGGCACTGCCTGCGTCGGTCAGAGTGACCGTTGTTTGCCCTTTTATGCCAGCCGTCGCCTGCGTAACCGTTACAACTGCATCCGTTGCGCTGGCTGAAAATTTAGCATTTGCGTTAATCTGCGCGGCTAAGTTTGTTGCCGTCTGGTTATTAGAAGTCTCCGCGACAAAGTCACCCGACCCAGCAGAACCGGCGGCAGTAAAATCATGGCTGGTCTGGTCGGTCGCAATCAGCGTTGCTTTGTCTCCATTGGCCAGATCTCCAAACGCCGTGATCGTAATCGTGCAAGTTGCCGCTACGCCCAGAAGATCAGTGAACGTGCTGTCGGTCCCCATAATAAAAGACTGCGGTGGGTCCGTATGGCCGTTGACTGAGATCACGCGATTGCCGAAGTTGATGAAATTCACATGATCATTAGTGCCGACCGTGTAGCTGCCCGATTGCCTGGATACGTTGGCAAACGCTGCCGTGCCAAGTTTGAATAAATCCTGGTGGTCGGCGGCAAACGTATGCACGTCGCCGTCTGATTCAATGAAAGACGCGCCGCCCCTTGGCCGGTTTGACAACGCGCTGCTGGTTGTCGATTGGCTCGGAAACGGGGCGTAGGTTGCCGCCGTTCTTGGCAGCACGTTAGTCGCCACGGTCGAGCCTGGGTTTCCCAGGTCGGCCTGATCCGGCAGAAACGGCCCGAAATTAAACATTAAAAGCCCCGGCTAATGTCGAAGCGTCGGGATTGCGTGAGCGCGGAATCAACCGACAGGCGGGCCTGACCACGGCTGCGACCGTCCAGCGTGTTCAATTCAGCAACCACGCCGTCGAGCAAGTTAAGGTTGGATTGCACCGATTGCGGGTCTTTGGCCCTGAGATAAAACGCCGCCAGCGTTGAGTAGATGTAAGCATCGGGGCTGCTTACCAGTAACGCGTTTGTGTCGTCAGTCGCCAGATCGAACTTTTTATAGAAGCGATGCGTAAACCCATACGCCTGATCCGCCTCACGCTCGAATTGGATGACGCTGCCAATGGCGAAGTAATGCGGGCGGCCTGCGCCGGTCGATGCCGTCTCTTGCAAACTGTAAAGAGACTGCTGCGTCGGCTGGTGGTTGTCGTTGGTGTAGAAAAGGTCGATATGCTCAATGAACCCGGTCGGCAATGCTTGCGTGCTGTTGCCGCTGGATAGCGTAAACGTGGTTGACGTCTCTTGCTGCAATAGCCGCAGCTTGCGGTTTAGGCGCGCCTCACCCCTTGTAATGTAGTCCGACCAATCAATATCCGAACGCGATGTTTCGGTATCAAGGGCCGTCTTTAATTCCGCAAGCGTCGAAATGCTCATTGCTCATAAGCCTCATTTACGTCAGGAGTGCTTGGATCGTCGGCAACAAACTTGCCGCCCTTGCGCGCACGTTTCTTGGTCGTTGTTTTCTTGGCGGTTGCTTTCTTGGCAGCAGGCTTTTTGGTTCCCGTCGCCGCTTTCGGGCTGTCTGAATATCCCGACTCGGGCAGATCGTCGGCATCGAATATCTCGCCTTCGCCTGTGCCGTCTGCGTACATCCATACCTTTGGCATTTTACCTCACATACACAAGATGTTGTGCCGCCGGCAACGGCCGGCGACACAACATACAGTGGTTTTTAGTTCATCTGGATACGGCAAGCCAGTTCTGGGCGAACTGTCTTATAACCGTAGAGAACATCAATACGAGTCGGGAACGTATCAGCACTGATGCTGTAGTCCCTGACAATCCGCATTGAGATTCCGTCCATGACCTCACGGGCTGAGAAATCAACGCCGTTGGGCATAACCAGATCAGCCGTCGCAAAGACAAACGCGTCTTTGTGATACGCCAACGACACGCCAAAGTCAGCAGACGCTCCAATGTCCGTGCTCCGGTCACTCTCGTTTTTATGAAGAGCGGCGTTGTTGGCTGGCATTGCAGACACGTTCTGCTTCGCACCGGAACTGTGAAGTGCCGGAGAGAAGCTGATCGTCGTTGCGCTCGTCCCAGAGTTGGCCGTCACGACAAACTCTTTAAGGCGGGTCGAGGTTGCCTTGGTTTCGGGGTGCACCTCATAAACGCCAGCGAAATAGAAGATATCGCCGATGAGGTAGGTGCCTGCGCCGGTGTCCACCGTGATGCTGGTCGAGCCTTCAGCTATCGTGCCGGAATCGTTGACAAGATAGTCGCCGGTTCCGTCGTCGGTTCCAGTTACGTGCTGCGGCCACATTGAATTTTCCATAATGTCGGAAAATCCGAATGTGTTCGACGCCACACGGCCTTGCCGATAGTTTTTGGCAACCTGCGATTGATCGTTGTACAAACCTTTGATCGCCTCAACCAAATCGAGGTTGTCTTGCGTGTTAAGGTTTAGGCAACGCCCATCATAAGGACTCAGGTTATCGGTCAGGATTTTTGACGCCTGCATCACATCGGCGGTCGTAATAGTCGCGCCCACGTCTGTGACGTTGTTAGCAACATCCTTATACATAGACATTGCATCGGCTTCGATGTTCGCCGCCAGGACGCTCATCGCAGGCTCAAGAATACGAGAGCCAAAGTCGTCAATGTCGAGTGAAAGGTCATCGCTGGTCCAGGTCGTATCCACGCCTTTCTGAGTCGCCACCTGCAACGTAACGCTGCTTTCAACGACATCCTGGGACGATAGGGCAGCGCCAGATCTGATGCTATACTGGTTGGGAAGCCTGATTTTCAAGCTGTCGCCAATCTTAGCGCCGCTGTTGCCGAAAGATGAATCATAGGAACGGTTGACCGTGCCGACGAAATTCAGCTTTTGGTGGAGGATACGCAGTGCCTCGCGGGTCACCTGCGTCGGTGTCAGTGTAGTGTTAGCCATTAGAAAAGTTCCTTGTAAAAGTTAAGCGCGGTTGCGCTTTTCGATTTGTGAATTTCGCATCTTCAACCACTCTTCCGTGCTCATCTTATCGGGGTCTTTCTTCGCGGCGGCGCGTTTGCCTTTGACCTTCACCGCCGACTTTGGCGGCTCTGCCTTGGGCGCGGCTGCCTTTTGTTTGGCAACCAGCTCGTCGTACTTCATAGCCTTGTCGATAAGTTTCACATGGACAGGGTCAGTGATGCTTGCCACAGCTCGCTCGTTTAGCCCTTGGCTGACGCCGTAGGCTGCAATTGATTGAGCGCGCTCGGGCGTCCAGTTATCGATCTCTTTTCTCAGAACTTTCTGGCCTTCCTCGACAACCCTTGCGTGCTCTGCACGTTGGCTTTCGAGAGCGTTAGCCTGATTTTGATTGAGTCGATTGACAGTCTGCTGACGATGGCTTTCCAACTCTCTTTTTTGGTGATCAAGAGAGGCGGCTTGCCCAACGTCTGTCTGATAAAGCTCCGGCCAGTTTAGAGCGTTGTATTGCTCTAATTGTTGATCCAAAGCCTTGATTTGCGCAACGTCTTCAAAGTGTTGCTGCTGTAGTTCTTGTTGCTGCGTTAGTGCCGCAGCTTGCAACTCAAGCGACTTCCTCTGCTCCGCTACGGATTGCGTTTTCTGAGTATAATCGCTTTGCCGCATGAATGCGTCTTTGAGAATTGGCGGCACTTCAAATTCCGTGCCGTCGTATTCAATAGAAACAAATTCGGCTGGCTCGCCTTCTGTTTCTTCTGTCGCCTCTGCCTCATCGGCTTCGGCTTCATTGTCTGACACTACTTCCTCGACTTGCGTTTCCTCTGCCTCGACGGCTTCGGGTGCTGCGTCTTCGGTCGCTAAAGCAAGTTCCGGCTCTGGATTGTTTGCTTCGTCTGACATTTAAAAATCTCCTAGATTATTGAATTGGGAAGAAACTCCGGGTTTGAGGTGATCTGCTCCGCCTGCAACGGCGGGGCGTCTTTCGCAACCTTCGCCAAGCCCTCCATGCGGTCGGTCTCGGCGCGGTATTTATCGACAACCACTTTCTCCGCATCGAGCGCGACTTTGTTGGCGTCGATCTGGTTCTTTTCTTGCAGAACCGAACGGTCGGTTTGAAGTTGCTGGATGATTGCGGCAGCCTCGGCGAGCTGCGCCTTCATTTGTTCTTTTTCGGGGTCCGCGCCTTGGAGAGCAGACGGCAGCAACTTTCGCAGACGCTCTGCCATTTCTTCCGCGCCCGGCCAATCCAGATTTTTAGCAATCAAGTCTCCTATAATCGGCGCGGCTTGCGGGAACTGCTGCACCAGCAGCATCATTTGCTCCGCAGCTTCGGCGCGTTGCGTGGTGAATGACGGGCCTAGCTTCACAACCACGTCATATTTGCCCGTCGTCAGGTCGTAAATGCGCGCCTCTGCCTCGCCCTCGCCTTGCACCGGCTGGTTGACCGGCACGCTGCTGGCCTCGTTGTCTTCGCCCAGGACGCGGAGCACTCTGGCCTCGGTGTAAACGCTGGGAATCAGATCAACGATAATGCGGCCCGCGTGTCGGATGGCGCGGCTGAGATTGTCGATAAAATGGTAGGTGCCAATATCGCCCTTGCGTTGCGTGGCGGCTAACGCCTTGGCGCTTACTTCCTGACCCATGTTGCCGACATTCTCAAACATGCCGATAACCGACTTCATGTCGTCGCTGCTGTTTAAGGCCTCTTGGATCGCCCCAGCCGGAACGCCTGCAAAGGGTTGGCGCTGTGGGGGCTGACCGCCATCATATTCCAAGAATGCGTGATTGGTTGAATTAGCGGTTGTCCACTTTGCCTGATCCGTATTGAAAGCGCCGACCGGGCCAATCCAAGGAGCCTTCGGAGCCAGTGCGACCAGTTCAGCCGCCGCCGTTCTCCAGAAGTTGTACATCTGCTGCGAGTCTTTGGCGAAGTGGATCAGGCTGTGAAAGTTGCGGTTTTCACCGACGACCACTTCCTCGCCGTAGACCGGCACGATCGGAATGTAGCGCCCCGCCCACTCGATCTCGCTGAGTATCTCGCTGCCTGTCACAACGCACTGCTTGACCTTCGTCGTCTTGGTCATGCGGCTTTGGACGGGCATGATGCCCGACATTTCCATGATGTCGCGCTGCGTCTCAAAAACATCGGCATCAAGGATTTGACCGTCTGTCATCAAGATGATTTCGCGGTCTACTTCCTCACGGCTCCAATACTCAGCAACCCGTACCGTGTCGCTGGTGTACCAAAGATTGTCACGTTGCTCGAAACTCTGGCTTTCAAAGTCGGTTTTCTCTGCGTCGGGATAGCTGGCCTCAAACTCATCGTGCGTCAGCAGCTCCGTAACGAAACACATATTCCAGTCGGAGCTGTCCACCGCCGTCGAACGCGGATCGCGATAAACACTAAACGGGTTCATAATGCGGTCGATCTTAATATCACGCTCAAAGGTGTCGTCGCGTGCAAAGTCAATATCGACGCGGAAGTATCCAAAGCCCATGCTGACCGCATCATCAATGGCGGTTGCATACGCCGCGTCTGCGGAGCTGCTGACCTCGATCTGCTTGATCAGGCCGTTCAGCACCTTCGCCGTCTCAACGTCGGCATTGCTGTCAACGGGATGCACCTTGATTGAAGGCTTGTTCATACGCGCATCGTTGACAATCTGGCGGATGAACGTCGGCATACGGTTGACCGTCAGACACGGGCGGCGGTCGTTCTCACGTTGCCGCTTGACTTCCTCCGGCCACTGGATGCCTTGCCTGCCAAACTCCAAGTCATCCATAGCCTGATGGCGGTTTTCCGCTTCGGATTCCTCGCAGACCTTAAAAGCCTCGCGGATGTCTTTGAGCTTGTCGTCGCTGTCGGAATAAGATGCCATTTTATATCGATCCATCCGGCGCTGTTGCCGTGTATAAGCGTTGGCCCAACAGGCTACGCATGGGGAAACTGTTTAGATTGCGCGGGGTGCGGCCCAAAAGACCGCGCTGGTCAATGCTGCCGCTGCGGTCTTGAAGTAGTCCCGGCAGTGCGGCGGTCGCGGGGTTTGCCGCTAACAGGTCTGCACTGTCGGCTTTGGCAGGGTCGAATTTGGCGAAACGGGAGCGGATGTTTTGAGGGTCGAAAACGATGTAACTATAATCTTTGCCTGATCCCTCAATAACATTCTTATACCTTATGCCGTCATAACCTTGTTTTTTTAACCCTTGCCTAATTTCACGAATTGTCGGGTTAAACTTATCCGCAAACTTGATGTTTATGCCTTTTTCATCAAGTTGGGCCAGTAGTTCATAAGGTGTCCATTCGTGACCGCCAGGGTCTTCCATATCTAAGTATTTTTTTGTTTTTACTTTGAGCGGCATAACGTTGCTTTCTTTAGAGTATTCCATGCCGCCTAGACGTTTCTCTGTTGCCCCAGCCTCGACAATATTATCCGCTTGGGCTTTTGTTCCAACATGGATGCCTAAAAGTTCATCTGATTTGTTATGAGGGTTAAGATTAAAAGCGGGTATATCAAATCTAGTGCCATGATACGCATCAACATCAAACCCCATATCCCGCGCCCGTTGCATACGGCTGGCGGTGTCATCAAGTAACCCAGGCAGTGCGGCGGTTGGGGCTTTGTTGGCGCCTAGTTCAATGTTTCTAGGTGGTCGCACCATACTTTCACGGGTTGCGAAATCTTTATTGCGCCCTTTGTTTGGAACAAACCCATGCCGCTTATACCATTTAGTCAATCGTGACTTGTTAGCACCAAACGCATTGGATGGCGTAAGGGCCAAAGTAGTACCATCCGCATCCGCTTGCTGAATAAGCTGCTCAAGCCTTTGATCCGCTAATCCTTGGCCTCGCAAATTATCAGGCGTTTCAATTTTTGTAATTTCTAAAACATTGCCGCGCTGTGTCGTGTTGATACCTACATCATCCAACAACCCCGGCAGTGCGGCGGTTGGAGATTTGTTTGCGCCTAGCTCGATAAACTCTCGCACACCTTCAACCGTAGGGCGGTCAAAGGTTTTGGACTTCGGAGCAGAGTTTCCGCCTACTGGATCAATATCAACCGTTAAAGAATTGCCGTTTTTTCTAAAGTCGCTAACGATAGCCTTTAATTGCTTATCACTTACCTTTTGACCATCAATAATTGAAATGCCTTGATTTGGCATATAACGCACCGCGCCAGTTTCACGCATAAGCTGCTCAACAGCGTCCCATTGATGCTCGCCTTCTTTTAAACCCTTTAGATCGTAAAGCTCTCTATGGTCAACGGCTCTATTGCCACCTAAATAATCAGGTTGACCAGCTTCTGGAACAAAACGATCCCCCTTCTTTTCATAGCCGCCAGCATAGTGCCGACCACTAAGATCAAGCCTTGTGCCGTCTTGCATGATATAGCCCGTTTCGTTAGGGCTACGGGTAACACCAAAATAATCTTTCGCCGACTGCGCTAATTCAGCGTTAATGTTTAAATTTTCATTAGGGAAACGCAGTGCATTGGCTTCGGCCCTTAATTCACTTGAAGTTTTGCCCAACAACCCAGGCAGTGCGGCGGTTGGGGCTTTGTTGGCTCCCAATGTGACGCCGTCGCGTTCCAGCATCTTACTACGGTCGAGAACGTCCTGATCCCAGGTGACGTAGTTGCGGGTGCGTTTGTCTTTTATGCTTACTTTATTAGGCGTTGTGGCCCAATCATCGAGAACTTTAACAACATCATCCTGACCCATGCCCCGCGCAATGCGTTTTGCCGCGTCAAAATCCATGTTGCTCTCAAGCAAACGGTTCGCCGCAAAACTACCCGTTAAATCATCTGAGCCAATTTCTTTGCCACGCACAACAAGCGTTTGGCCTATAGTGTCTCCAAGGAACCGACTATCCTGATCGAAATATTTAAGGCCGGGGATGCCAATTTTGCGGAGTGCTTCGGATGCGGCTTGTGCTGATCCATGAGCACTTGCAAGGGCGCGATAAAAATCCTTGCCAGTTAGCCCCGTATCATCCATTTGACGGCGTATAGTATCAACCATTGCCGCATAGTTTTTATGAGATGGGTTGCCCCCCGCCTCTCTTGCAAATGCGTGAGCCGCAAAATCCCGCACACTTTTCGGTTGCTCACTCAGCGGCTTATCCCAATCAAGATACTTGGCAACGTCAGCGTCGGGGATGTCGAGCTTGTAGAGGGTGCCTTCAAGCCGCTTTTCTGTCGCAGTCCGAAGCCCTGCGGGAAGATGCCCCCACAAATCGCCGTCTTTCAACTGCGGGACAACAACCCTATCAAATTCATCCTTGGTGTACTTGCTGCCCCTAAATAGAACGCTCCCGTCTGCAAGAGGGTCCAGCGCATCATATAAGGCGTCACCGACTCGGCTCATATCATCCCAGTTGCCGCTTAATGTTCCTTTGTAGGTTTTAGCAACCCCCGGCGCTTCGGCACTGTACCAGCCCCAACCAAAAGCCTGATGGCCTTCGCCGGTGCCGACCTTATCAAGCCGTGGTCTGCCATGCGGAAAGTCAGGCTCTGGCGCAAAACGATGCGGACCGCCGTGGAATACGTTGGCACCCAAAACAGCGCCCTTCGGAGCCGCGCCCGTCGCCGCGCTCAACAAGCCGCTGACCAGCGGGGCGTCCAGCATCGTTTGCGCCACCACGTCGGCATCAACCGGAAGATCACCAGAAAGCATACCGCCGGTCAGGGCCATGTTCTTAAACGGGTCATAGAGCAGGGCCGGTGCCGCCCACTCTGGCGGGCCGGGATATTCACTGATGTCGTCGCCGCCGATGTCGGGAACAACCCGCTGGATGAACGGCAAGATGCCGCCACGGCGGGCAATGTCACTCTCGTTTTGCAAGAGGTTCATCAAGCCGGAATCCGTCGCAAGAAGGCCGCGTGGTAATTGCTCTGCCATCTAACCCATCCAACTTCCACTGGCCGCGTTGGGGCGGCTGTAATTTACTTCGCCCTGCGGCACAGTTTGCCGAATTGAGGTCGCCAGGGTACGCATTGCCGCCTCTGCGTGACTACTCCAATCGTGGGCGGGGCGTGAGCGAAATATCTGGTTTTTCGGGTCATACACCCTGTGATAGAACCGCATACTTTCCAAAAGCCTCGAACAACGCTCACGGTCAATAAAACAGCGCGGCAACGTCATTTTGACGGCGTTTATGCCTTCCTCAAGGGGCAACTTGGGTGCTGCCTTGAAGTTAATGCCTAAACTTAACGCCGTCTCCTGGCGGGTCTTTCCGGTGCCCAGCTCTCTCACATTTATATCATGTGGGGCGTGATGCGCCGAGTAGGACCAATTATACTGTTTGGCCTTCTGATCCAGTAAATCAGCGTAAAACGGCAAGCCCTCGCCGCTCATCTCAACATAATCAATAATGTTAATCGATCTGTTGCCGTGGGCAAGCTGGGCGAAAACAATCGCCGTGCTGTCGTTTATACCAAGATCGAAAAACGTCTGGACCTTCAAAGCCGGGTCAAACGGTATTTTGCCAATCTGGTCGTTGTCTTCCATGCTTTGCAGCTCTTTGGCGTAGACTGCGCCAGGGACGTTGCTCTCAAAGCTGCATTCCATCTCAGCTTCGTAAATACCCTCCGGCATAGTGCTTTTTGCCGCCTGTAGCTCTTCCGCCGGGAGGATGCCGGTCTCCGATGCTTTGTAGACGGCGCAGTGCCAGTTTGGGTCTTCTTTGGCCCTTACATACAGATTCCACAAGGCATTGTGGCCCATTGGGGTGCCAACAAAGATGCAGTAGGTCTGTTCGCCTTCGAGGCCGTTTCGGTCGGCTAGGGCGGGTCTGACAATTTCCGGAAAAATGGTGTCATGCATCAATCCCGCCTCGTCAATCACAAATCCGTCACTCCCGATGCCCCTCAGGTTCTGGCCGCCGTTTTCCCCGCTGAGTAACGTAATGCGTGCGCCGTTGGGGTAGTCGGCGCGCAGCTCGCTCTCGTTAAACTTCACGTTGGGGATTTTGGCAGAAAATTGCTTGAGATAGTCCCATAGGGTGGTCTTTGCTTGCCGGTAGGTGGGGCATAGCATGTGGAAACGGGGGTTGGGTTTCTTGCTCGTTAAGGCGTCTCGCAGTAGGTGGTTGATGGCGCAGACCGATTTGCCGAAACGTCTATGCGTAATAGCTACACTGAACCGATGCTGAGACCACGCCCGGTGCAGCTCGCGCTGGAGGTGCCGGGGGGCATACGGAATCTCTATGTTTTGCGCCATTTTTTGCCCGACCCCAGGATTTGGTATCTTTGGGTCAGCCCTTTGTTTTCAATAACTTACGCGCTTGATTAACAAATCGCTTGCAAATGCCTAGCTCATCGAGCCGCCAGATCGACCAAAAAGTGAGGAAAATCAACGAATCTCACGCGCGTACTTGTATGCCGACGAAAGGTCAGTTTCGGGTCGTCTAGCTTGCTCCACCAACTAGGTTAATGACCGTCGCCGTGTCGTCCTCATCAGCTTGCCGCGCTGTTACGTCGTCAGCAGTCTTCGACCAACTCAGCACGATCTGATTGTTCTGCGCTGTATCTTCGGCCTTGTTCCGCAGCCCTCTTGGTTGCTGTCGCGCATATGTCCACTTCAAGCTATCGACCTGCAATCGCCTGCGCTGCACTTCGGCATTTGCCAACTGCTTATCCACGCTCTCAAGCCCCTGACGTGACACGTCATGGATTTCATCGGCCAACGTCTCAGCGCCAATCGCTCTGGCCCTGGCGTACATCTCATAAAGCTCATCATCACGCTGCACGGCTTGCAAAACCGTCACACGATGCGGCATATCGTCGCGCTTGCAAATCGAGTTGAGCGACCTGCCGTCGGCAAGCTCGTCACAGATCGCCAGCATCTTCTTTTTGTTTAGCTTGCCAGCCATCACCTACTAACCTCGTCAAAACTTCAAAAGGAAAGTGACGGCACTCAGGGAGAAATGCCGTCACTCAGGGAACTTAGGATTGGAGAGAAAACGCTCCGGAGACAGAACTCCGAAACTACAAATTTTTAACCTGTTTTCGTGAGCAACGTCAACATTGCCAAATCCAAATGCACTATATTTTGTGTCACAGTCTAAACCACAGCCCCAACATAGCGCGTTCAAATCGCCTCTTCGCCGTGCTTGGATGCACGCCCATGCGCCTCGCTATTGCCTTCCACCGTGCGCCCCGAGACCTCCTGGCCGCACTGTGCGCCGCTATCCATACCAGCGTCCGCTCGTCAGCGTCCAACAGAATAGACGCCTCTAGCGCCAGATCGTAGCGCGTCACTTCCCTGGCATTGGCTGGCCCAACCGACGCCACTGCGTCGTTATAGCCAAAACTTAGATTTGGATCGTCAGGATAGTCCGGCCAGCACCCCTTGACCCGATGATCGACCGCCCTTGGCATACGCCGCTCAGTCTCCGCAGCCTCGAAAAATAGCTGCACAAGCCCGTCCACGTCATGCGCCTCGGCCTTTACCCGACTGCGCAGACTAAAACGGGATGACATCATCGAGCGGCTCTCGTTTCTTGGCATTGACAACCTCTGCGTCTGGAAAAACATCTTTGACCTCACCGACCAGTTTGAACCGCACGTCAAGCAACCTCGCCGCTTCCTCAATCGAGAACACCCTCGTTCCCTCCATCTGCTTAGACGTTTTCCACGCTTCCGCATTTGACCGACAGAACGCATAACGCTGCCCGTTCTCTGTCATCACCTCCCAAACTTCTGGATCAAGCCCCTTATGACCCAACGCCGTCGCCTCATCACTCAGCGCCTTCCAGGCCTTAATCATCACTGCCGCCTTCTTTCGCACGGCCTCAACGTCATTAGCGTCGATAGCAGCATCCAGCTTTGCCTTGGCAGACCCAAACCTCGCCGCCGTGTCCACACTCACCAGCCCAACCAGCCGATCAGCCCCCCAGCGCATCTCCATCTGATGCACCATCTCATCGAGCGGTCGGAGCGCATGGTACACACTCTCCGCCACTACGTTGCCGATCTCGCTGCTGTTCATCAGCCTGTCGGGTTTGCGTTTACGTTGCATCATCCAGCCTCATAATTGTGAGCGCCGCGCCTGTGGCGCGCTCACAATGGGGTTATGTAATAAGGGGTTATGTGTAACATAGCTAAGTAATTGATATTGCGCCATTATCTCCATTGTGTGTACCCCGTGTGTTACATTAGACTTTTCATCAATGATTTCATGCACTTAACTGCTATTTGCCACTTATTTTGCCCAAAACATGACACACAACTTGAATTCCTGTTATACTTCAATGCCTTAACCCCATTCTGGCCTATTTACGACCCTATATCCTTTCCGCGTTTCGTGCGTCACATATCCATCACTTTCGAGGTCGAAAAGCGCCTTCATCACCACGCCTTTTTTCCACTGATTAACCACCCGTGGCAGCGCAGTGCGCACGGCCCTGCCCGACCGTGACTTGAACGGAGACCCATCCTTTTGAGCCTCGTCCACAGCGTCCAGCACCGCCCTCTTGACGTTACGGCCTTCTATTCTGGCAATGGCATCGTCGGATGTTGGCAGCGTTAATACGCCCGCTTCCCATATCAGTTTGATGTCGGTCTCATTATCCACAGCCGAATAGTTTGATTTCTTTCTCGACAGCGTCCGCACCTCATCCATATCGGCGTCTCTGCTGAGATATGAGCGGCTCCTGACGCTGTTCTCCCACGCCGTGGACCCCGACATGCCAGAACCAGACGCAAGCCCTGAGAGGCTCGGATGGGCCAACAGAATGACGGTCGCGTTGAACTGCGTGCAGAGAGAGCCACAATAGCTCTTAATAAACGTATTGACCTCACGCCGGACGTTCTCGGAACCGCCAAAAAAATCAGTCGCATTGTCCAAGATCACGCATATCTCATCGGCATCACCCCTCGCCGCCTCAACTGCCTTCACCAAATCCGCATAGAAACTAGTCGGCTGATCCTCGCCCGCATTGGGAAACGTGACGACAATGTTATCCTCACCAACCCTCGGCCACAGATACACGTTGTCTGGCGCAGAGCCAAAGGCGTCATCGATGCCCCTGGACCCGTTTATATCAATCTGACGCCGGTCGATCTCCTGCTTATCATCCTCACATAAAACACACAGCACCGGCATCTTACTGGTGCCAATCCCCATGAACGCCTCACCATCTGCAACAGCGTTCGCCAACTGCTGCACGATCAGCGTCTTGCCCACCCCGCCCTGCCCAAACAGCAGCGACACGGCACGCTTGGGAAACCACTGATTGAGTAGCCACTGACGCTCTGGGACAGGTCCGGAGACCTCAGAAGCGCGGTACATGCCTTGGGGTAGCCCCGTGCCTTCATCGACCTCTATGACCGCCTGCGGCGGCTCTGTGGGCTTCTGTTCCTTGCGCCTAAACTCCCCAACGTCAAACCCGTAATCTTTCGCCATGTAAAAGATCGAACCGGCCCCGACACGCCGCACGTCCTTGATCGACTTCCATACCCGGTCAGTCTCATCACGGTCATATTTCTCCGACCGCTGCGACCAGCGGTGCCACAGCTCATATCCCTCATCAGCCACGGCACCCTTGAGGCTCATTGCCATCCTGACCCAATCCTCATAATGCCAATCGTCATTGGCAATATGCGCCAGGGCAACATCGATCTCCTTAACCTCGCCGGTAAGTTCCTGCGTAGCGAACCAATCCATTTGCTGCGGCGAACCGTTCGCTGCCCGCCCCTTCGGCTTGCCGTGCTTCGAGAGCATGGTGTTACTCATGGCAACAAACTCTCTAAGCTGGTCGGGCGTGACCGCCGTCAGCTTGTCCACGGGTATGTCGGCCAATGTGTCATCGACCCATCGATATTTCTTGTTAGTGTCTGGATGTATGCCCGACGCCACAAACTGCTGGCCCTCGGCCAGTATCTCAATGGCGCAGTCTTTTCCTTTAATATGGAATACCGCCGTCCGCATCTTCACCGTCGGTTCTGTGCAGCGAAACACAAACAGCGTCTTCGGTGCCATGCCCACACGCTGCGGCGCAAAGCCTAGTTCTTCTGTGATGACCTCGCCAAACTGCTGCGCAATGCGCTGGTCGTAAATGTCCACGTCCACGGCGACGACATGCGATTTGCCGCCCGTCAGCACGCCAATATTGTTCCCATTATACTTCTCAAAATCCAGCGCGGCATCTGGCCGTTTCTGCCATCCCTCAAGGATTGGCTTCTTGCCTACCAGCGGCGTTGTATCGTAGCCCAGCCCGACCAATATCGGCGCGTGGACGGCGTAGCGTTGCATCATTCCTTAAACATCTCCCTGATTTCTTCCGCGACTCGCGACACTTGCTTCATGTCAGACAGATCGACGTGACGATGATGCGCCTCATCAATGAGCCTTTCTGCCGCCACCCCGCACGCTTCCTTGTATCCTTCAGCGTAGCCTCTACAGTAAGAATCTATTCTTTCGTCTTGTTTCGTCATTGCAACCTCGCCACGTCTTCTTTGGTACGCGGCTCAATCTTCGGCGTGTGCCGTGGCGGCTCTACCGTCCGGTAGCCCTTGAACCAAAACAGCAACCGTTTAATCAACTGCATCATCTCTTCACCACCTCCAACTCATACCCATAAACCGCCAGCACCTTGTCCAAGTTCTGCACGCTGGGCGACACGCCATACATCTCAAGATGCCGCACATAATTCACCGACAACCCGGCCTTAATCGCCGCCTGACGCTGCGACAACCCGGCCTCTTCGCGTAACTCTGTAAGAATCTGCGACCACTGGTCTGGCTCTGTTTTCATGAAATAAAAAAGGGGGCATTGCGCCCCCTTCTCCCTGATCGATGTTAGAACTCGTCTTCGTCGTCGTCTTCCACGGCAGCAATGACAGGCTCATCAGCCGCAACGTCCAGGCTTTCCGGCCGGTCAACCCACTTGGCGACCTCTAGCTTGGCGCACGTTGTAGACCCGCCGCCGTTAAAATCAACGGTGAACGTGTCGGTCATCTTGACGACCGGCAGCTTGTCATCCTTGCGGTCGGCTTTGATCTGCTTTGCCAGTTCTGCGACGGCCAGAAACGTACCGCTCCCGGCTTGCATCCATGTGCCGGTCTCACCACCGGCAAATGCAACGGGGATTGATACGCCTTTCTTCCACTCGTCTCCGGGCTTTTTAGCAAACCGCGCAGGGCTGTCGTTCCACTGCCAATCCGTGCCGCTAGGGGTGAAATACGCCCAGCCCGTCTGCATAGCGTCGATGTCAAAGATGACGCCCTTTTTAAACTTCGGCGTCACGTCTTGACGCTCATCGCCGTCCTTTAATGAAAACGTCTTAGCCGCAGCCGTGCCATCCTTACGGCCATTTGCGTGCCAGTTGATGAACGGGCCTTTACTGCCGCCCTCTGATCCAGTGTCGAACTCAAACATTTTTCAGTGCTTCCTTTTTTACAGTGTTTCGCAGTGCCGCTGCGCCGGTTAGTTAAATTCCAAAAATCTCTTTTCTCTGGTCAATACAGTCGCCCCAGTAGAAGTGCGTCGGATCGACCGGGATGATTGACGCCAGATACTGCGGGTCATCGCTGACACTCAGAAACCGCTCCAGGCGATTGCAGTGCGCCTTGACGGTCGCCAGCTCCGCATCAACGTCACCATCCTCAAGCCAGCCGCTTTTCTTCGGCGTCACATAAAGAAACTTCACTTGCTGATTGCCGCCCAGGCAGCGCTGATAGATGCACCGCTGCCGCTTATGGCTCTGCATCATCGTTGACGGCAGGCGCATGGTTGTCTTCAGATCAACGACTAGGCCGTGGTCGGGGTAGACCAGATCGAGAAAACCAATAATGGGGATCTTCCACCCATCGCCAGCGCAAGTGATCGACACTCTCTGCTGACTGCCGTCGATGCTGAATTGAGGCGTGCCGTATTTCTCAAGCTCTGCAACCGCCAGTTCAATCATTGGCGCAATACCGGCGCGTTCCTTCTCGCTCTTTTCATCGGCGAAAGTGATTTCCTTGTCGAACCGTGCCAGCGCAGCGGCCACGGCATCGGTCAAAGTGCCGCCGTCTAAGCAAACAACCACGCCATCCTCAACAGCAATGCCACGCCACATGGCGGCGCTGCTTGGCCGCTTCTCTTTGAGTAGGTAGCTCATCACCCACTGCGCCGGGTTGGATTCCCACAAGCTGATCGATGAGTTCGATAGATGTTTGATGCCGTGGAGTTCAAAGCCGTTCATGCTGCACCCTTATTAAAAAGACGCCGGATTACATATCCGCGCCCAACGCTCAAAATGAAGTAACAAAAAGTAATGATGACCGCCTCTCCTGCGCTTGGCTCAAGCCCAAACAGCGGCAGCGCAAAGTAGGTGAATAGCCAGGAGACAATCAGGCCAATCACAGCGTTGGCGTTAGCCTCAACAAACGACATGATGCGGGTCTGGCTCATAAATCTAACCCGCCCTGCACAGCCTTCGCAGGCGGCTCAACGAACAAGTCAGGTTGTTTATAAGCGTCCTCTACCCGCTTACAGGCAATGTCAAAATACTTCGGCTCTAATTCTATGCCGATAAACTTGCGGCCTAGCTTGGCGCAAGCGACTCCCGTAGTGCCGCTACCCATGAAAGGGTCTAGGATGGTTTGATTTCTATCTGTGCTATTGCCGATATAGTGCGCCATTAATTCGCCGGGTTTTTCTGTCGGATGTTCTGCATTTCGCACATTGGGGGATCTAAGAAGCTGTTTCGCACCGCAATCACTAATTGGCCGCGCCTTACCTCTGAATAGGAAAAGCGTAAACTCGCAGTTTTTCATATACCAGCGATTAGGTGTTGCCGTTCCCTTCTCCCATACGAGAATGTTGTGAAAACGAAACCCGGCATTCTGTGCGGCGACAAGTGCCGCTTGAACGTGCCGATTATTAACCATGACGTAGGCGTGTCCGTCTGGTAAACACGCTGCAATGTACGGCATAAAATCTGACCAAATGATGTCCGTTGGAACAATAGCCCCATCATTGTCGTATCGATCTCTACGGAATTTACCCCCCATGCCCCCCGTAGTGTTACCCCCTGATTCCAAAAGGTAAGGCGGATCAGTCACCACAGCATCGACCTTGCCAAGCGTTGGCATTATCTCAAGGCAGTCGCCTTGATAGAGGGTGCAGTCGCCGATCTGAATCATTTAAACTTCCACCCGGCGCGTCGGCTGCGGAAACGCAATCACGTTCTCATACGCTGCGCACGTCTCTCGAAACGGTCGCGGGTGGGCGTGGATGCCGTGCCATCTTTTGGCAGACCTGTTTGCTTGCCACGCCAGTTTCAAAAGACTTGGCGAAAACTTATCGGGGTTGCCCAAGATCCTTGTGCAGTTGCGCAGCTCACGTTTGATGGCAACAGCATTTTCATATTGCAGTTTCATTTGATTATCCCCGCTTGTCTGAAAAGTGCCTCGACGGTTTCTTCCTCCATCACATAGAGGCGGCGTATCGGTCGCCCGTCTTGGCGGCATATCAAAATGTCGGCGTTGTCTTGATCCAGGCTATCCAGCAGAAACTTGAAGCCGCCGCCGCTTTTACGGCGTTTGCATTCCACAACGAAACCCGAAAGCATGAGGTCGCCTTTATGCTCATCGCCTAACTGTTCTTTGTATGCGCCGGATGCAAATACACGCTTACAGTCCACGCCTAAATTCTGCCAATGACGCACAGTCTCAGCCTCAAGCTCATAGCCTCTAGCCTTGTTACGGCGACCCGACATCATCCACCTCATCATCATTGACCTCGCCCAAGCTGTCGTAACAATTTGTGCAAGGCGCTTCACACTCTCCTGTTCCTTGGCATTCGGCGCATTCGACCTCACGCTCTTCCCAGAACGGCTCGCGAAACCGCGCGTAGTTCAACGCCATCAACGCCATGACTTCTTCGATCACCACGCCGGTGCCATTACACTCAGGACACGTCATCGTCGCGCTTCCGCTGCATAAAGATTTCACCCGCCAGCGCGAAATAGGCAGCCGCTTCGACAAATGTGTCCCATGACGGCTTTGGTCCCGATAGCCGGGCAACTTTAAGCAATGCTAGAAAGACGCAAACTTGCCACGCCTCGATCTCTGCGTTGTCCTCATCACCGAAGGCGTTCCAAAGATCGGCCACACGCGCAAAGTTATCGGCGGGCGGGCCATACTCATCCTGCCGGTCGCCATTAATAAGATTGGACGCCTCATCCAACAGCCGCGTCCTGTAATTGTCTTTATTCATCATCGCCCCGCAGTGCGGCAATGGCGCGACGGGGTATGAAGTAGCGGCCATTTTCAGTTGGCCTGATGGTCTCGATCTCACCAGCTTTAATCAGCGCATAAAGCCGCTTGCGATTGCTGGTGCTAAACTCTGTAAAGATTTCGGCCACGGCCTCATCGACAGTAAGCAATGCCGCTTGTGTCATTGCGGCACCATCGTAGCGTAGCAACTATCGTTAAGGATGCAGGCCATGTTGACGGCGAAGTAGACCGTCCCCAAGAATGCCCAGATGCCTACAAATTCAGTGAGTGTTTTAAGATAACCCATGTTGGCTCTCCAAGGTCAATGTTGACCCCTTCTATCCTATCTGTTCTTAACAAATCAATAATTTTTTTACGCGCTTTTGAAAACTTTGTTCAGTTGCTCACGCACATCGTTATCACGGTCCTTCCGATCTTCAAGCCAGTGACCATAATTTCGTATCGTTGTGGCTATCTCTGTATGCCCCATCATGCGCATGACCTTACGGTCGGTCAGGTTCAGATCGTACAGAAGAACCGACGCATAGAAGTGTCGGAAGCCATACAACGTAAACCGCTCAACGCCAGCGCGTTTGATAGCTGGCGCAAGGCCGCGTTTGTTCCAGTTGTTGATAAGCTGGACAGTGCCGACCCTGGTCGGAAAGACCAGATTGTTGCCGCGTTGCTCCAGCGGCTGCTTGAGACGCCAAGCCTTTAATGCCTGCACCAGCTCATCTTCAAGTTCGATGGCCCTGATGCCTTGCTCTGTCTTCGGCGTTGAGATCACGCCGTCTGCATTCATCGCACGCTGGATGTACACGCGCTTGGCATCAAAATCAAAGTCTGACCATTGCAGCACCGTCGTCTCATTGGGACGTGCGCCGGTGCGGCTTTGAAACCGAAACAGCAGCGCATAAAACGGCGTGGCCGCTTCGATGACTTTCTCGATGGCGGTCACCGATATGCGGACGTGGCGTTTCTGCACGTCGGTCTTCTTTGGCTTCTGGATTTTGTCCAGCTTGAGCAACAAGGATGACGGCATCAACTCTGAGAGCATCGCCCATTTGAGCACACTCACAAAGAAAGTGAACTTCTTTTGCGCCGTAACCTTGGCGCGACCGGCCCAGATGCTTGGCGCAACATAATTCTGGATTTGCGCTATCGTGATCTCGCCGATCCTGATATTGCCGATCTGACCGCTGGGCGTCTGCACTTCCGCGACTTGCTTGAGCGCCAAGATTTTTTCATACATCGACGCTTGCAACAGGTCTTTAATGCCGACCATCTTGTTTTGATATTGCTCATATTGATGCACCAAGCAACAGCTTACCGGCTGGCTTAGATCGACATCGTTGAAACAATAGAAACGCGGCGAGGTTTTCGGATTGATGTACGCTTCCGACTTCCTAATGGTCTCGCCAACCTCTGCCATGTGATCCTGCGCGGCCTTTCTGGCCGCACAGTTCTGTTTCACCTTGCCCTTGGTGCAGCGGCAACCTTCGCAACGTGGGATTGACTTCTGGCCGCCGTGCGGTCGGGTGTCTGCCGTTAAGCGCAGCAGACGGTTCTGATTGTCAAAAGTTTCCCTGATAATCATTTTTAGCCCCGTTCTGCCAGAATTTTATTCACCGCACGCATATTGGTAATTGCAATAACCGCCTCACACCGGGGATGCTTTCGGAACACTCGTTTGATGCGCTGCGGGTAGTTTGGAAACCATGCGGCCCACCGCTCAATCCTCTTACAGAAAGGCGGGATGCTCCGACGTGTGATATAACGTCCACTGCCATTTGCCCACTGGCTTGTAATGACAGCCCCGCCACGTCTTTTTAGTTCTGCCAACGCTTCAATTTGCGACTTCGTAATTTTTTTATTCATCATTGTTCTCTCTCCTAAAAGTTTGCACCAGCAAAGCCCCGCGCTGGTGGTCGGGGCAATGCGGCGCTGCTGCGCGATGGGGGTGGGTTATTGCCACTCGCCAAAGCTACAAATTTGTCCGCTGTCATTTTTCGGGAAAGCGTCATGGAAAACTTGGCCGCCGCGTATCTCTGCGCCGTTGCTAACCATGCGGTCCTTCTTAACCAGAGAACCCATTGCGCCCTTTACGGTTTTGACATCAAGGCCGGTCTGGGCGGCGAGGTCTTTGGCATCAACTGAATAGTCGCCGCCTAAACAAATCTCGACAGCGGCTTGGTAGACAGTAGTCTCTAATTTAGTAAGCATTTTCTCTCTCCTAAGTTGTGGTGTGATCTCCCTGACCACGATCAAACATTACGATAATATAATGTGCATTGCAATAAGAAAATGACCTAAAGATCATTTTGTTAGTGATGGCACTTGTTAGCAATTTGTTAATTAGCCCCTAAAACGCAAAAAAAGCCGCCCCCGAAGGAGCGGCTAAGTTACTGATTTATAATGTATTCTAGCTATCTGGTCGCAATGTTGGCCCTAGGATTAGGAATCTAAAAAGGCCAGCGCATAACCTGCATATAAATCAATAACTTAGCGAAACATCTAGTTTTCACTAGTCACTGATGGGTCATAGCAGGTTACGATGGGCAAGGAAAGTAAAAGATAGGGCAAGACTGTTTGTTAGAAATTTGTTAGCCTAACAAATAATCTTACGTTCGGTCCCGTAGCTCATCTGGATAGAGCACCAGTTTCCTAAACTGGGGGTAGCAGGTTCGAGTCCTGCCGGGACCGCCAGCCCTACTTCTTCGGACGCATGGCTCTGTCACCGAACCACCAGAGCACCGCAGTCGACGACATATATATGACGCTCTGAATGATGGTTTCCTGTTGGGCTAGGTCGTCACTCGCCGCATAAATGTACCAAACGATGCCCACCAGCATTACGGTAAGCAGGGGCCGCATCAATCTAAGGATCGCGGCAACCCAGGGGTAAGGCACTTCGACTCCGGTCATCATGGCATAAGATGCAACCTGGGCCGCGCCAGCCGATTGCTCCTGCACTATCGCCAGTTCGCTCTCCAACTCATCAGCTCGCAGCTCAGACTGCAAACGGTGCATTTCTATCGTGCGCTCATGTTCGCCTTTGGCTTTTTTCTCCTCGATGAAGACATCAGCGAAGTTGAAAACCTTGCCAAGCACGCTGCCCAGGATGCCAGTTGCGCCGCCGGTCAAAACCGAAAAGATCATATCCATCATGTTACCATTGTCTCCGTCGGCCCATGTCGATGTGGATGAAAGTTCGATAGTGCATTCCGAAACCCTTGAACCCCACGTCCTGCGCTACCTTTCTGATCACTTCCTTGTCACGGCCTTGTAGCTGGACATCGAAGGCGTGACCTTCAAGGTGTGCGGATCGCGGAGCGCCTCCGATTTTGGAATTGTGATAGGGGCTACGGTACGCGGAAGATAGATTAATAGAATGCCCCAAACGGGACCGCAGAATATCCAGAGCGGCAAGGGCAGTTTCGTTAATGAGGATTTTGCCGGTGCCTTTGCACGCGACTTCGTTGGGCTTAAAATAGGTGTAGGGCCAACCGCTTAACGGAATGTCGTTATAGTGCTCGTAAAGCATTACAGCAGAATGCCAATGACAACGAGTTGCAAAACAAGCACTGTTAAACCAACCATTTTCAGACTCCCTTTTTAATCGGCTCTGGTTTTGATGGCGGATTAACCATCTGCAACCCATACCCCGTGGCAAGTATGCAAGTCACCGGCCCGATCTCTCTTGACAAGCTCCACGCGCCATTTGGCCCGACATATAATTGCATGACCGAACCGTCCAGATAACCGCCCGCCAGCAACGGCTGCTCTTTATATTTGTGTTCCAGCAGTTCCTCGACCTCAGCGTGAGCATCGCAATGCGGGGCCATGTCGAGGGGCGGGGTCAGTTCCATCTCTTGGCGAACAAGGTCAGCTTGCGACCTCATTAGGTCAGTTGGATGCACCGCTTGATCCGTCTGGCACCCGGCCAGGAAAAACGCGAGGGATAGGATCAATACTTTTGCCATCACGGTTCTCCGTTCATCAAGCCACGTTGTTTGTCTTTGAGCTTTTCAATTGAACTGCGGACTTCTAACATATCTGTTTGCAGCCTTGTAATATTGACGCCATTGCTCATATCTTTTTCTATTCGCCCTTGAATCTTCTCTACTTGACCACTCAACACTTCAATCAAGAGGTATTGTTCTTGATCTGCGCTGGCCTGACCCAGCTCACCTCGCGGCCACTTGATGCGGAACTCATTATTCTTCGCAATGTCTGCTTGTAGCTCCTTGAGGCCTGTCTCCAAATCCTTGGCTATCAGCTTCTCAAATGTCTCCAGATTGTTCAGCCGTTCGACTACGCCAAAATATCCCCAGACCCCAATGCTCACAGCCGCCACAATGCTAATTAGATTGCGAATCGGCATCGATATGGCAGAGTTATCGCTAACGCTTATCTGGTCCGCTGTCCTTCTCCCTCGCCCAGCTTCTTCGGCCATCAGTTCTTACCAAGATGCTCAACAGGTAACCACTTGTCGCCGTCTTGCCCAGCGTTGAACTTACGGAGAACCAGCTTGCCTTGACCGCACTCCCAGCGAGTGCCGACTGCCGTGCCTTGTGAGCGCAGTATCTTCCGCTTGACCTTCAAGCACTCAGCCATACCGCCCCGTGGGGTGTACTCTTTCAACTGGCCGGATATAAACATATGGAGTATCCAGCCAGCGAATACCTTTTCGCCAGCGAAGGCGCTACTGCCAGAAAATGTGAAACAGCAGAAGACCAATAATAATGATCTTGCCATAATCCAGATTCCATATCGCGGAGTTGCCGCCGAAGGTGTCTTCCCACCAGCGCAAAATCTTATCCATTTTTTTCTTTCAATGCCCGACGCCATCGCCACGCCAAGAACCCCAAGCTGGCAAGCAACAACAGAATGGACAGTCCCGTCTCGACTAATCCCATCCAAGACGCAGCAACAGCCACGCCGCCAGGGGCCACGGTCATAAGGTCTTTAGCTTCCATCTTCGTCTCCGACAATTTTGTGATCGAGCATCCTGTCGTCGCCGACAACTCTGCGAAGGTCATGCCCGCTAATTTTTGATGACGGTATGTATTGCCAAGTGCGGCCCCACTTACCCTGCCGCTCAAAGATGGTTTCTTTGATGCCGATATGAATGATCGTCACCTTGTCGCCGTCGAGGATACAGGTGTCCATCGGCTCAAATCCGGGCGTCAGTTTCCACTTAATCGCTGCAATTAGGTCAGACGACCAATCGCGTATAGCAAGACCTACTGTTACAGTGATTATAAAACCAACCCACGCCAGCCAGGATTGAGGGATTTCGATTTCGGGCATCTGCCTTCACCCGATTACCAAATAAATCACGCCCGCCAAAAGCGTGAGATCGGCGGCGACTGACCACACCAGGTATGCTTTAATAAGCCAGTTCATCTGCACACCGCCTCGACGCAACGGTTTGCCCAAACGTAGTAGCCAATCGTCACCGCAGCGGCTGCAATGCCAATGAGCTGCGCCAGGATGATTGACCACTTTTTGAGAAAAGCCATTCGCGCTTCATGTTCTTTCTTCCGCGCCGCCGCTATTTCTTCGGCTTGTTTTTTGCGCTTGGCCTTTCGCTCTGTCCTGATCTTCTTGATTTCATCGACCGTGCCCTTGCCCCATTTGCGGTCTATTTCCCGATACAAATTTTCGAGCGCAATAGCATTGTTGCGGTCAGTGAAAACCTCGTCGGCAATTTCCGAGAACGAATCAGAT
>PVBE011549856.1_pt1 | contig 33696 bp, 29 predicted proteins | sample 1631181 | NCBI WGS metagenome assembly PVBE01 (sample SAMN08397723, study PRJNA350692) | Marine metagenome, whole genome shotgun sequencing project. | isolation source: water | place: Pacific Ocean | collected 2012-04
AGTACATAGCAAGTATACCCCGGGAATTTGGGATCAACGTAACAATAGACGTAACACTAACATGATTTGAAGCTGCGATAATGCTTATATATCAACACTATAACTGCAAAGACCAAGTCCTGTCCGATCACCTGCAGATCTTTGCCTTGCAATACATCAGGGAAAACAACCTTCAACCCTGACTGGGCATTTAACAAAGCAAACAACCGGCCAAGATAGAAGGCACCAAGGGGCTTGATCCGGCGATAAAACAGGCCGAATACCGAGTTGGCAACCCCAGCAAAAGTTGTTCAGCCGGCGGTAATTCAGGTAATCCCGTTACCAGTAAAATCGCAGCGTCGAAATTAAGGAGGACAAGTTCCATCCCCGAATTTGAGGAAACCTCACCAGGACTTACCAGAAGTTTTCGCGAAAATCAGATTGAGATATTGCCTATGAGTATTCTTGCCAATGTTATGTGGGCATAATGACGATCAAGAGACAGAGACACCCAGATGCCGTTTAGCAAGTACCTACCAACAAAGGAACGACTTAAAGAGATCAAGCCGTTGAGGTTTCTTGGGGAAATGATATTTGACCCCAACCTCTGGCACTTTAACCTTCACTCAATCTCCTATGCTGCACTGTTTGGCCTATTTTGTTGTTTCCTGCCTATCCCGTTTCAAATGATCCCATGCGCGCTACTCTGTATATGGGTTCGATGTAACATCCCGCTGGCGCTGGCGTTCGTGTGGATCAGCAACCCCATAACGATGCCACCAATGATGTATTTCGCCTACAGGGTCGGCACTCAGTTTCTTGACCAAAACAACCAAGTTGAGTCTATTGACCTGAGCCTGGAATGGCTGATGGCTCAAATGGCAATCGTCTGGCAACCCCTGCTATTGGGCTCTCTTGCCTGCGGCATCACGGCCGGACTGGTAGGTTTTGCTTCGGTGCACTTATACTGGCGGTGGACCTCACCAAATACTGGAAGAAACGCCGACAAAAAAATGAATTTTGGTGACTAGGAGGTAGATGTGACGAGAACGAAAGCAGTGCTGTTCGATATGGCAGGAACGGTCGTATCAATGGGTATATTCGATGACCACCAAGGCGTCGTTGCCAGTGAATTTGCCCGTATACTCGGGCTTGATGATTTCCAGAATGAGATGGTTGCCAGTGCATTTACTGGTAGAGGAGCCACCAATGCCAAGCAAAATATTTTTCAGCAAGATTTCTATCTTTTCCGAGATATTTTTGCAGTACGTTATGCAGTCGCCGCCAAGGAACTGGGGTTCAAGCTAACGAGGTCCGATACGACGATGCTTAGTGATATGTGGTGGAAAGGCTGTATTGCCAAGTTCCAGGAACTTGGCCTGCATGGAGGTGGGCTCCGCAAAGGTGCTATTGACACCCTTCAAACGCTGCGCGAATCGGGGTTTAACGTTGGGCTGGTAAGCAACCTCGATGAAGGTGATTTTCAGGATTTTCTTTCCGTGGATAACTTCGCCAGCTATTTTGATTTTCACCTGTCAAGTGAAGCTGCCCAGTCCTGTAAACCTGATGCAGCGATCTTTGATCTTGCGCTAGAGCAGGCTGGCTGTACAGCAAATGAGGTGGTTTTTGTAGGCGATACGCCTACCCAGGATATTGACGGCGCAGCTGCCGCGGGAATGCAGACCGTCCTGATTCACGAAGAACTGAAGCAGGCAACCAGGGACATGAACTCAACTCACAAACCAGACCACGAGATCAACGAACTCCCTGAACTCCTGGAAATTATCCAGGGCTTATAAATTGAGTCAAGGCTGAAAAAACTTCCCTGCGCACTGCAAACTAACCTTGGGCGCTATTCATAACGTAATATTTCTGCAGGTTTAAGGGATGCTGCGCGCCACGCCGGGTAGAGCGTTGCGAGAACGCTGATCATAAAGGCGACTACAATTATGATCAGCACGTCGCCATACCTTACATCCGTTGGTACTGAATCAAAATAGGTCCCTGCCAGCATTTTACCGCCGAGTAACTCTTCAAAAAAGCTAACGACTTCTGTGATGTTGTGCGCCAGTGCAAGGCCAAGTATAGAGCCCATTATTATGCCTACCGCACCGACGACAACCCCCTGAATTAAAAATATCAACATCACTCGAAAGGGAGAAAGACCAAAGGTACGCAGAACCGCGATGTCCTTTTGCTTGTCCATGACCATCACACTCAGGCTTGAAATAATGTTAAAAGCCGCGATCGCCACAATAAGGGACAACAATATGAACATCATGATTTTTTCCATTTTAACGGCCTCAAAAAAATCACCGTACTGCTGCGTCCAGTCGCTAGTGTGAAGGGCATTGCCACTTGCAAGTGTTCTATTTAAGGAGGGAGCGTCAAAAACATTGGCCAACCTGAGGCGTGTGTCCACGGAAGGCAGGTTGAGGACTCGTTTCAGCTCCGTAACATTCACCAAGGCAAGCCGATAATCAAGTTCTGATTCAAGCTCGAAGGTGCCGACCAGCCGCGCATGTGCCACGCTTGGTGAAAAACGGTGACCGCCGGCAGACGGCTTGGGGATAACAATTGTCAAACTATCTCCTACCACCAAGCCAAGACGGTAAGCAAGAACCCTGCCGATAACGATGCCATGCGGTTCGTTATCTAGATCCTCCAGAGAGCCCAGGGTCATATTTTCCAGCACTATGGACATTTCGTGCTCATGCGGTGCGTCTATCCCATACAAGGTCACCAACTGGCTCTGGCTTCCGTTGAGAAGCAGACCATGCCGTTCTATAAAAGGCGCTCTCGCAACGACTCTTGGATCATCAACCAATGCCTGGTCGACTTCACCACTGACAACCAGATGAGGCACGACGCCAAGAATTCGCCGTTTGAGCTCTGAGTCAAAACCGTTCATTACTGACACGACAACAATCAATGCAATGACACCCAGTGTCATTCCAAATAGAGATACCAGTGAGATAAAGGACAAGAAGCCGTTGCCCTCTCCCCCTGCAGAAATACCAAGACCTGAATACCTGACACCAATAAAAGAGGAAATACTCACTACTTCACCTCTATCAAACCGTTCCGGAGCACCATGGTTCGATCCATCCTGCTGGCAAGATCATGATTGTGGGTAACGACAACGAAGGACATGTGAAGATCGTGGCTCAATTCTACCAGCAGCTGATTTACATCCTCGGCGGTTTTTTCATCAAGATTTCCAGTTGGCTCATCCGCGAGTACACACTGGGGGTGACTAACCAGCGCCCTTGCGATCGCAACTCGCTGACGTTCTCCTCCAGAAAGCTGTCCCGGCTTGTGATTCAGTCGACCCCCAAGGCCGACCTTTTCAAGCATTTCACTTGCCGTCTCATTGGCCGATTTCCAGTTTCCATCACCTATCATCAATGGCATCGCAACATTCTCGATGGCAGAGAATTCCACCATCAGGTAGTGAAACTGGTATACAAAGCCCAATGTCTTGTTGCGTAACCGACACAGGGACTTTTCGTCCAGATTCACAATATCTTTGCCGCCAATAAAAACCTGCCCCGCATCCGTGCTATCGAGGCCGGCCAGCAGGTGAAGCAATGTACTCTTGCCACTTCCAGACAAGCCAACGATCGCCACCCGCTCACCGCGCACGACCTCAAGATCCACACCATCAAGCACCCGTATGGTTTTGTCACCCTGACCGTAAAACTTTTTGAGCCCTCTGGCTTGCAGGACTATTTCATCCTTCATACCGTAAAGCCTCAACAGGATTTGCCGCCGCAGCCTTGGTCGCCGGGTAAATAGTCGCGAGAAGACATATAACAAATGAAACAGCAGCAATTATAAGAATATCGCCCGCCAATAATCGGGTGGGCAAATACTGTATGAAATACTCATCCATGATACCAAGGCCAAAAGCCTCATCTATGAGAACGTAAATCTCACTGAGCCAGTTTGTTAACAAGGCTCCCAACACAATCCCTGTGGTGATACCAAGCACCCCCACAAGGCACCCATGCATGATAAAGACAGCCCTGATGGAGCCGGGTGACGCACCAATTGTTCTCAGGATAGCAATATCCGAATACTTGTCTTGAACTGTCATCATAAGATTGGATACAACATTAAATGCTGCTACGGCTACCAGCAAAAGCAGCAAAAGAAACATCGTTGTTTTTTGCATCTGGATCGCATCATATAAATTCCCATGTCGCCCCATCCAACTGGAGGCATAAAGCTCTCTATCTCCAGTTGTCAGTACCAGGTTATGTAGTACTCCCGGTGCGGCAAAGAGGTCGTCCATGCGGATTCTCACTCCGTCTATCTGACTTTGCCGCTTTATCTTCATGGCGTCACCGATATGTATATATAACTGAGACTTGTCAATATCAGAACCAACTCTAAATAGTCCCGAAATAGTGAACCGTTTCAATGTTGGCATTGGCCCTGCGAGACCAACCCTCAGCTCAGGCAGTACAAGTGTGAGCCTGTCACCAACGCTAACCTTAAGGCGTGTTGCCAGTGCCTGCCCAATGATGACGTCAAAACCTCCCTTGGACAGCGAGTTCAACTCACCCTCAAAGAAATAGTGCTTCAGGATGGACACCTCTGACTCCAGCAGCGGGTCTATTCCTGTGTAAGACACACCCGCAAGTTGGCCGTTCGCCAAGGCCAAGCCATTTCCTTCCACCAGTGGCGCCACAGCCTGAATGTCAGCGTTTTCTTTCCACTGTTGCATCAACGTCTGCCAATCTGAACGAGGCACCCTGCTATAGATCACACCATGGGGAACTACTCCCAAGACTCTCTCACGCAATTCCCGGTCAAACCCGTTCATTACGGACAGCACAATAACCAGCACCGCCACACCGAGAACCAGTCCCGAGATCGAAATCAGTGACATGAAGGAGACTAGGTGATCTGACGCACCATACAGCGAGTAGCGAGCGGCTACAAACAGTCGCCAATCTTTAAGTATCATCGTGATTAACCTCTGGACCCAATGAGCTACAATAGCAACCTTTATTCCTTGGAACTATATACATGATCGTGATACTACACCCGAATACTGATGAAGAGTCAGCAGAATACATGGATGCTATGTCCTTTCTCCAGCAACTTCCAAACATAAGCCTGCAACATCATATCGTCCAGGGTAAAGAGCAGAAGCTCAGTGAAATATACCTGCTTGGTGATACCCATAAGGTCAACCAATCAGAGGTTGAGGGCCTGGATTGCGTCGAACGCGTCGTCCGTATTTCAGAAGAATATCGAATCCTGGGTCGACACCAGGACATCGACAGAACCAGTGGCTTTACCTACAACGATGTCCATTTTTCACAGGACAATTGCCATATCCTGGCTGGTCTATGTGCCGTCGATAATATGAAGAATGTAGAGACGATGATGCGTACCCTGCAGGAAAATGGGCAGGTCTGCACGCGAATGGGGGCATACAAGCCACGTACTAACCCCTACTCATTTCAGGGCCATGGCAAGAAGTGCCTGCCATACGTGTTCGACCTCGCTGGAAAATACGGCATCAAGGTGATTTCCATGGAAGTCACCCATGAGAGTCAAATCGATGAAATTACAGACGCCCTCCAGAAGGCTGGCGATCCGACTGGAGTAATGTTGCAAATAGGAACTCGTAATACCCAGAATTTTGAACTTCTTAAGGTCGTCGGTAGGCAAACACGATTCCCGGTACTGTTCAAAAGAGGCTATGGTGTCACTCTAAATGAATCCCTCAACGCTGCTGAGTATCTCGCCAGCGAAGGGAATTCGAACGTCGTTTTCTGCCTGCGTGGAATGAAGAGTGAAGGTGGCGCACCACATCGCAATATGGTTGATTTTGGCCAGGTGCCGGTACTAAAACGTCTGACGAGGATGCCCGTTTGCGTTGATCCTTCTCACTCCGTGGGCTCAAGGGACAGGTCGCCTGATGGAATTCTTGATGTAGTCCATGCCACCGCACAGGGCCTGGTAGCAGGGGCAAATCTGGTGCTGGTTGATTTTCATCCTGAGCCATCGGTGGCACTGGTTGACGGCCCACAGGCGCTGCTGATGGATGAATTGCCCAGGTTTCTTGAAGACATGGCCCTATGCCATGAATTCTATCAATCAAGAAAACAACTATGGGCCGCGCCGCGATAGGCCGGGCCTTGATCTGACAATAAGGTAGCCTCATTACCCCATATGATGTTTAAAGTTTGGGTGAATCAGTAAATTGTAACTCATCTACCCGACCCAACCTTCAGTGATGTTTGTAATAGACCTTAATTGCTCACCGGATTGAATAGTCTGGTAATCATCCTCTGTGGCAACAGCCATCCATAGCCTGGTCCCGCGTCCATCCCTGGCTCTAGCCACGTCAGATCAGGTCCCTGACTAGTCAATCCTGCCTTCTGCAATTCGCCAAATTATTGTTAGATCGACGCAAGTTCTTCCACCAGGGCGGGTTAAGGACCCAGCAAAAATGATTCCCCTAGGGTACCCCGCGGAGGTAGACATCAAGTGTCGGTGATACGCGTTCGATAAAACCATCAGCTTTCTTGACCAGAATCAATACCGCCAGGTCAAGCTCCCGTGCAAGGCTCAAGCCCTTTTCCACCCCCAGCACGTTAATTGCTGTGGCATATGCGTCCGCGACCGCTGCCGATGGGGCCAACACCGTCACCGAAGCGACATTATTGGTGATAGGTTGACCCGTTCGCGGGTCAATCGTATGAGAATACCTTTCGCCTTCGACTTCAAAATAGTTCCTGTAGTCTCCTGAAGTCGCCATGCTCATATCACGCAACTCAATGGTTCGAAATATAGAGCGACTGAGACTACCGGGCTTTTCTACTGCTATGGTCCAGGAAATACCACGGTCATTCTTGCCTTTCGCCCGCAGTTCTCCGCCAATTTCCACCAGGTAGTTGCGGATACTCCAAGCATCAAGAACAAGTGCCACGTGATCAACCGCATAACCCTTTGCTATCGCCGATAAATCAACATAGAGATCATTTTCCTTGTGCAAGCCATTGCCGCCTATCTGAAGCAGTCCAAAGCCGGTACGCTGCCGTGCAGCCTCTACCTCTTCATCACCAGGGACACTATCTCGTGATGGGTCTGGACCGAAGCCCCACAGGTTAACCAGGGGACCAACGGTAACATCGAATGCACCGTCACTATGATCGTGAACCTCTGCACTCAGTCTCAGCACTTCAAGTAGTTCGGGAGAAGTGGGAAAAAGGTCAGTTCCCTGTGAGCGATTAAACTGAGACAGTTCTGAATGCTCATCATAGGTGGACATCAGGCTGTTGATTCGCTTAAGTTCAGCGTCTATCTCAGCGCCAATTTTCATCTTGTCCAAGCCCATACCAACCAATTTAACGGTATAGCTGGTCCCCATTGTGGGACCTGAGATAACAACCAGCCGCTCCTTCTCGCATCCAGGCAGGAAAGGCAACAGCACGAGCAGAAGAAGCAATTTGGCGGGGGTCACATAAATTCTCCAATCCATAAGCTATTATCTACTTTCACACCAGAGGATTGATACTTGAAACCAGGAATATTTGTTGACCCTGCTAAGGATATCCCAAGAATCTCACTGGCTCGCCTGCCGACTCCCCTAACCTGCCTCGAAAGGCTGTCCAAGGAACAGGGTGGACCCAGGATCTGGATAAAGAGAGACGACCTCACGGAAACCGCGATCTCCGGAAACAAATTGCGCAAACTCGAGTTCACAGCAGGTGAAGCTCAGACTCAACAAGCAACGGTGCTGATTACCAGCGGAGGAATTCAGTCCAATCATTGCCGGGCAACCGCTATCGTCGCTGCCCGGCTGGGCATGAAGTGTCACCTGATCCTCCGCGGCAAGCCTGACAAGGTCCTGGATGGAAACCTTCTGCTTGATAACCTGGTGGGTGCTTCATTTACATTTGCCACTGCCAAGCAGTTCAAAACACCAGACCAGCTATATGCTGACGTGGAAGAGCACTATAGGGCGCTGGGAGAAAAGCCTTTCAGCATTCCCCTTGGTGCAAGTGATGAAATAGGACTCTGGGGGTATATCGAATGCGCGAGGGAGTTGAAAAGTGATTTTCAGCATCTTGGAATCCACCCTGAGCACATCATCTCGGCCACCGGCTCTGGTGGAACCATGGGCGGACTGATTGTCGGAAACGTCCTGCATGAGCTCAATAGCAATATCATGGCGTTCAACGTTTGCGATGATGAAGCCTGGTTCCAGCGCAAGATAAGCCGGGATATCAGAAGTTGGATAAAGCGATACAAGCGAGAACTCCCGGATCAGCCGATCAACATTATTGATGGCTACGTGGGGCCAGGTTATGGCCGAGCCGACCCGCACGTCTATGAGACAATCCGGCATGTAGCGCGGGCAGAGGGAATTATTCTTGACCCCGTGTATACTGGAAAGGCATTTGATGCCTTCCTGCAGGAATTGGCAAAAGGAAGATTCCGACAAGCCTCGGATATTGTTTTCCTGCATACGGGCGGTATCTTTGGCTTGTTTCCACACCGTGACCTATTCGCTGATGCACTATTAACTGATGCAGCTACCCCACAGCCCTAATCTGTGATTGAATCCACCGCAACCTTTTTAAAAGAGCAATAGTTCGTAATGTGCAATAGTCGAGTGGTAAATATATGAGTGGCTGGATCAAAGTTTGGTTTATGGTGCAGTTCCTGTTCCTTATCTCCTCCTGCTCCCTTTTGGGTAGGCTGGGCTTAGGCGGCGAGAAAGAATGTGCCGATGGAGTATGTGAGACACAGCAGGTTCTTAACAACAGGCAACTGAAGCAGAACTGGCATTGCTATGGTGTCCCGGAAGACCGAAGCTGGGACTGCGTTTCAGCACCACAGGCGGAGAAAATAGCGACAATTATCCCGTCACCATCACCTGCGCCCATACCGGTAACCGAGACGGAACTCACGCCGCGCACGTCACCCGCAGTACCCATTGAAGCCGAAGTAGAGCTGACCCCGGCACCAGCTCCGGTTGACATTCAGGACAGTGCCAGCACTATTTTGGACCAGCCCGCCGACCACTACACGGTCCAGCTAATTGCACTACAGCAGGAAGAACATGTTTTCGAATACGGCCGCCAGAATGGGCTTGATAATCTGCTCTATGCTCAGATAGAAAGTCAGGGCAGTAATTGGTTCGTATTGCTGCTCGGCTTTTACGCCGACCAGTCCAGCGCTGAAAAAGCAAGCCTCGAGTTTGTGGGAACACGCACGTTGAAAGTTCGCCCGTGGGTTCGAAAGCTTGCCCCCCTACAGGAAGCCATTATGTCCTCTCAACAGCGCTAGCACTATGAATTCGAGACCTGTTTTCGCACAGATCCCATCTGTAGACCGGGTAATTGGCAGCGAAGCCTGCAAGTTTCTGGTTGCAAAGCATGGACGCTCCGTAGTTACTACGGGGGTCAGAGCAATTCTCGCATCTATTCGAAGCGAACTAACAGAGTCGGACACTGACATCCCTTCTGTCACCACCATAGTAGATCTATTGCGGCACAATATTGAAGAGACTCAACGCCCGAGCCTAAAACCTGTAATCAACCTCACGGGTACTGTCCTACATACCAATCTTGGCCGTGCATCCCTACCGGAAGAAGCTATATCAGGTATGGTAAAAATTGCCAGGGGACCGAGCAATCTTGAATATGACCTTGACGCAGGAAAACGCGGCGACCGAGACGATCACCTTGAACGGGCTATCACAGGGATTACCGGCGCTGAGGCGGCTACGGTCGTCAATAACAATGCAGCGGCTGTACTCCTCACGCTCAATAGTTTAGCCAGAGAAAAGGAAGTTCCGGTTTCCAGGGGGGAGCTGGTTGAAATAGGTGGGTCATTTCGAATTCCGGAAATCATGGCGCAGTCAGGGTGCAAACTGGTAGAAGTCGGTTCCACCAACAGAACCCATCTCAGGGATTATCAACAGGCTATCGGTGAGAAAACTGCCCTGCTGATGAAGGTCCACACCAGCAATTATGAAATCAAGGGTTTCACCAGCTCAGTCACCGACCAGGAGTTGGCTGAATTAGCAAGCAGCAGACATATTCCTTTTGTCACTGACCTCGGCAGCGGCACATTGGTTGACCTGTCTCCATTTGGCCTTCCCCACGAACCGACTGCACAGGAAGCCATTGATGCTGGGGCGGACATTGTGACCTTCAGCGGAGATAAACTCCTCGGTGGACCGCAGGCGGGCATCATCATAGGCAAGAGGGAACTGATCGCCACTATCAAAGCCAACCCCCTCAAGCGCGCACTGCGAATCGACAAGATGACAATGGTAGCCCTGGCTGAAGTGCTGAACCTGTATAAAGACCCGGACAGGCTCTGTGACCGCATCCCTACCCTCAGATACCTGGCAAGATCAGTCCAGGAAATTGAGGAAATGGCAAGGGAGATCCTGCCTTCTCTCCTGCCGGTACTGTCAAACTACGCTACGGTGGATATCGTCGGTGTTCAAAGCCAGATCGGTAGCGGCTCCCTACCCCTGGAATTGCTTCCCAGTAAGGCAATCCGTATCCAGCCCCACAAACCATCGGATAAGCAGCTGCAGCAAATTACAAAAGCTTTCAGACATTTGCCGACCCCTGTAATTGGTCGAATCCACGATGGGGAGTTGTTGTTCGACCTTCGGACCATGGAGCAACCAGCTGATCTAACAGAACAACTGAGCCAGCTGGATATTCCGTGATCATCGCCACGGCGGGTCATGTGGATCATGGCAAAACCCTACTTGTCCATTTCCTGACTGGAATCGAAACTGACCGCTTGGAGGAAGAAAAAGACAGGGGCCTAACAATAGACCTGGGGTTCGCCTATATCGATGATGAGCTTGGCGGACGACTTGGTTTTGTCGATGTCCCAGGCCACATAAAATTTATCAACAATATGCTGGCAGGTGTTGGTGCGATCGACTACGCGCTACTTGTTGTAGCTGCTGACGATGGCCCAATGCCGCAGACAATGGAGCATCTTGCCATACTGGACCAGCTTGGTATATCCAGGGGTGCCGTAGCCCTGACTAAGATTGACCGTGTTGACTCATCGCGGTTGAAGCAGGTCAACGAGGAAGTAACATACATTCTCAACCAGACCAGCCTGGCGGATGCTGAGATCTTTCCCTTATCTAGTATTACAGGCGAGGGAGTCGAAGACCTGAAAACGACGCTTTGCCTGACAGCTTCAGAAATTGATTCCAGACCGGTAGACGGACATTTTCGCCTGGCAATAGATCGCTGTTTCTCGGTAAAAGGATCAGGCCTGGTAGTGACCGGGTCGATTTTTTCAGGGGAAGTAAGTGAAGGCGATGAGGTCTACCTGGTGCCCCAGGGGGAAGCTCTTCGAGTACGTGGCATCCACACCCAGAATCAAGTTGCCAGTCACGCGTCTATCGGCGATCGCTGCGCCATTAATCTTGCCGGGCACAATCTCGACCGGGAAAACATTAGCCGCGGAAACTGGCTAACCAGTAATCCACACCATGAAGCTAGTACAAGGTTTGACATGCAACTGAAGGTGCTGGCAAGCGAAGGCAGGCCATTGGCTAATTGGACCCCTGTACATGTGCATACGGCAGCCAACCACGTGACTGGACGTGTTGCAATACTTGAAGGTACCCGGATAAATCCAAACGAGTCGGGACTTGTTCAGGTGGTGCTCAAGGAAGCAATCAATGTATGCATGGGTGACAGGGTAATTCTGAGGGACCAGGGAGCGATAAGAACTATCGCCGGAGGCTCTATTGTTTCTCCTTATTCACCGTTGCGAGGACGCGCTAGGCCGGCAAGACTTGAACTTCTGCGGCAGTGCGTGGATCTTGAATCACATCATGCACTCGAAGTAATGCTGGAACACGCAACTTTGGGACTTACCAATACAGAATGCATAAACGCACTGAACATGAAGCCGCCAGAGGTTCACGCCCGTGCTTCCACACTGGAAGTAGAATTTCTAAACGAAACGATAATCAGCAAACAGCATCTGGAAAGACTGGAGCAAGACCTTCTGACAAGGTTCGATCAGTGGCACGAGGAAAATCCTCAAGTCACTGGCTTGTCTATAAACCAGTTCGCAAAATTGCTCCCGGGACGATGCAGTTTCGTAGACGCACTCGTCGAACGCCTGGTATCTGCTGAAAAGTTAGTGAAAGCCGGCAATACTTTGCAGCGGCCTGGCTTCAGTTCGCAGCTCTCAACCGAAGTTCAGGCCTTGTGGGACAAGGTCGAGCCCATTTTGTCCAAGAGCCAAACGAAGCCCCCTGTCTTGCACGATCTTGCGGAGCAGTTATCACTTCCACCGAAGACCCTGGAAAAATCCCTGAATACATGTGTCCAGTCCAACCTCTTGATCAGGCCAGTTAAAAATCGTTACTTCACGCCTGCAGCCGTTCAGGAGCTTTGCATGCTACTATTTGAGGCCGCCGGCGGTGCAGACTTTACCGTCAAGCAATACCGGGATGTCTCGGGTATTGGCCGTAACCTAACCATTGAGGTTTTAGAATATTTTGATCGGCGGCGCATCACCCAGAGACTAGGGGATAAGCGAAAAATCTTAATAGAGCGCAACAGCGAGAATCGGGGCCAATAAATGCCAATTACCAGTTTCGAGGACAAGGTCGCGGCAATTACCGGAGCCGGGTCCGGGATGGGGCGGGCCTTGGCTGAAGCACTTGCAAGCCGGCATTGTCATGTCGCTATTTCGGATATCGATCCACAAGCGCTAGCTGAAACGCACGAGAGAATTAATTCTATCCAAAAAGCCAACGTAAGCAGCCATGAACTGGATGTAGCCGACAGGCAACAGGTCGAACAGTTCGCTTCTGATGTCGTCAACGAGCACGGCAAGGTGAATATGGTATTCAACAATGCCGGCGTGTCGGTGACGGATACCGCAGAAAACATGCCTTACGAAGATTTTGAATGGCTGATGAATATCAATTTCTGGGGTGTTATTTATGGCTGCAAGTCCTTCCTGCCTCATTTTCACGAGGTCGAGGAGGCACATATCATTAACACGTCAAGCATATTTGGCATTGTCGCGGTACCGAGCCAGTCTGCCTACAATGCGTCCAAATTTGCGGTTCGCGGCTATAGCTACGCAATGCGCCAGGAATTGCTTGATTCACACATTGGTGTGAGCTGCGTACAGCCAGGAGGCATCAAAACCAATATCATCAAGTCTTCCCGGTACACGACGGCGGACAACACCGCCGCGACTAAAGAGGAGTTCATTTCACGATTCAACGAGTTTGCCGGGCTCACTTCTGAACAGGCAGCCGAGCAAATACGCCGGGGCGTACTCGCCAACAAGGCACGAATCCTGGTTGGGCGGGATGCAAAAACAGCGGCCATCGTTGAAAGAATTGCACCAACGGGCTACCAGACGCTTTTATCGAAGCTAGTTAACAGTTTGCTCAATGACAAATCCACCTGAATCACTCAAACTGTGCGCATGAGAATTCGATCATACATTTGCCTCTCGTTTACGGCCCTCCTGCTGGCAGGCAGCACTTCACTTCACGCTGCTGTGGAACGGGAATTGGGCCGCAATAATTTCAGGACATCCATCTGCAACATTGCATCCATGGACATTAGCGTCAATGTAGATGAAGCATATGGTGAGCCAATGGTACGTTCGAAAATACGTTGGACTGCGGGCCCCAACACAGGACCTGACTGCCTGTCTAAAGCGACCCATGTTTGGATACGTGTAAGGACCGAGTCAGATTCCCTTAACTACTTCAAGGTCAGGCCTGTAATACCCTCAGCTGGCCAAAGCTATGGCACAACGGCAACGGAATCTCCGAGCTGGTCAAACTTCTTCTGTGAAAGGCCGGCGGATTCCGCATCCTGTGAAAATGAACCAAAGTCAAGGCAATTGTTCTCATCAAATTTAAAATTTGAGGGGTTCGAAGTAGTCAGCAAAACCTCGGCAATATCGAGCCTGGGCGCGAATAAATTCGCTTCGCCACGCCCAAAATCAAAGGCAAAGGACGGCAGGTTCTCCTTGGATTCAATGCTCACCGATGCAATAGATAGCACCATAGACCCGAGTGCTGCATCGAGACGTGCGGCGGCGGCTAGTGCCTCCAAGGAGCCCCAAATGACCCCAGAACAGGTCGCTGCTCAAAACACCACTCAGTTGGAGGAGCAGGCCAAAATTGCAGCTAAGAATGTCTTGACCCTAATTTCCTCTTCGCTGGCCCAGTATGTCTCTCCACCCCATGACTGCGAGAGCGCCCGCACCATCGCCAACTGGGTACAGGCACCGGGCATGTGTAAGCTCAATTTCACCAGAGAAACATCACACGACTACCTCTGTGCCGACAATGGCGAGTCCAGACAGATAAAGGCCACCAGCCGGGTCAGCATAAACCTAGCGGAGGATATTGCGGAAATAGCAGGTATCAGGCATTCACCGGATGGCTGGGCCAGCCTGACACTGGTACTGGCCGATGATCTTCAGTCCACGACTGCGGGGGACTATAAAACCAACCGCTGGCTGATTACGGCAAATGAATCCCGGCTTGAAGACTTACAGCAGTTGGCCGGCAGCCTGATGACCCTGGTAGATTATTGTCATTCCAGCTGAAAAAGAGACAATTCCTGCCGATTAGCCTAGAATCGCCATACTTTTAGCATTCTACCCATAGGCAACATCCAGTGAAGTGCTTACGACCTATTTTTCTCGGCATCATTTGTTCGTTCCTGTTCACCCTTCCCCCATCCGTTTCCGCGGAATCGACGACGATTTCGGACAACCTCCCCCTTGATGTCCAGGTTGATCTGCTGATGACTGAATTGTCCAGGCTCCTTAAGATTGATGACAACGAAGGTATCATCGCACTTATACCTCGCATACGTGCCCTGGATATCGAGATACCAGACTCCCTGTACTTTTTGGAGGCCCGTGCGCTATTTCGAATTGGAAAAGCACTAACAGCCAGAGACCAGCTTGTGGTCTATCTGGCAAATACAGGCCGGGATGGCCGCTACTACGAGCAGGCGACCGAACTGTTGCTGGCAGTGAAAGAAGAAGCGGACATCCAGGAACGCAAACAGGCAGAACAGACAAGGCTTCGCCGCATAGAGCTTGCCAAGTCAATCAAGAAGGCGCGAAACCTCAGGATCAGGGAGGCGCAGCGAAACCTTCAGCAACTTGGTTTTCGACTGGCGGTTGAAAATGGTGAGTTCAACAACCCGACGCGAGAGGCACTGGCGGTTTATCAGATTCGACACGGCCTACAGGTCAACGGTGACATAACCGACGAAACGCTTGAAAAACTTAAGAACTCAGTGCCTGAGTCTCACAATTGTGATGGGCTGGCACGATATGCGAGTAAACCCCAGGAATGGGGTATACCGATCAGCCAGATTCCTGCCCAGGTAGCTGTCACAGCCTGTAATGAGGCGCTTCGCCAGTTCCCTGAGGTTATTCGTTTTCAGATCCAGTACGCACGTTCTTTACTGGCAGCCGGTCGCGCCAATGACGCCCTTGCGGCTATCGAACCGGCGGCCCGACTTGGTTATCCGGCGGCGGAATACCTGGTGGCCAGCATGCATGAACGCGGACTGCTCTCTGCCAACTCCAAACCTGATATGGCTAATGCCCTGCGCTGGTACAAGTATGCTCAGGCAAAACAATATCCGCGAGCCCTATTAAAAATGGCGGGACTGACCGAGCAGGGAAAGGCTGGTATTTCACGCTCAAGTGCTGCGGCTACCAAGCTCTATCTCCAAGCCGCTGATCTCGGCCACCCGCCAGCATTGGTCATTGCTGGTAACAAATATGTCTCTGGGCGCGGCGTCAAGCGTGACTATGCCAAGGCGCTGCACTTGTATACCAGCGCTGCAGAGTTAAGTTATCCAGAGGCAGAATTCAAGGTGGGCGAAATGTATGAGCGGGGCCGCGGCGTAAAGCGCAACAAGACATCCGCTAAGGCCTGGTATCGCAGGGCAAGCGCCCAGGGACACGCGGCAGCACAGCTAAAACTGGAACGCCTGGACGGTTAGAATCTCCCTGGAAGCAGTTCCGAAAGGTTCTCCCGGGCAGCTTCACTGCCCTGGGCAGCGGCTTGCTCGTACCAGAAAATAGCCTTATCCATGTTTTTCTCAACGCCTACTCCAAGCTGAAACAAACGTCCGAGGTTATTCTGTGCGGCAACACGGCCCTGCTTGGCGGCCATTGCATACCAGCGAGCAGCCTCGGCGACATCCTTGATCACGCCATTACCGTTCTCGTACATATAGCCAAGCGTCTGCTGTGAATCGGCATCACCGAGGGAGGCTGCGCCTCGAAACCAGCGGGCAGATTCAACCAGATCTATAGCGGTCCCCTCGCCACGTTCATACATAAGACCCAGGCTGACCATAGCCTGCAGCTCACCATTCTCTGCAGCCTGCTTGTACCATCGGATTGCGGCTACCTTGTCCTGATCAACCTGTTCACCTGTTTCGTACATATAGGCCAGTGACAATTGCGCCCTGGCATTGCCGCTTTCAGCTGCTGCTATATAGCGTTTGATATACTCGCTCACAGGTTTGGGTTCGGCCGCTTGCTTGCTCAAGAGCGCCAGCGGTACCGGTTTATCTGGGGCTGGCAGGTCTTCTGCAATTTCATCCTGAGCAGGTTCTTCTGGGTCCTGACCAGGTTGATCGGTTCCCGTAGAAGGGGGTTCGTCCACTGTACTTACCAACGCTGCAGGCACAGACTCCATATCAGGTTCTATTTTGACTACTTCAGGTTTGCCTGCTGGCGTTTTTATAGCAGAAAAAATCCCCTCAACTGGGTGGATCTCTGTAACGGGGCCTCCTTCGGTAGAGACAACAGCTGAGACAAGCGTGGAATCCGTATCAGATGCTGATTCAAATCTCTTGCTCTTATCACGAATAGTTGTATCAGGAACCGGCGCATCTTCAGCAGGGGTTTCCGCAATTTCAACCGCCTCTTTCACCGCCTCTTCGGCAACACGGCTTGGCCCTAAAATCCCCTGGCTTCCAGACTGCTCTCCTGCCTGCGTTTGCAGGCCATACCGGCTCAAGTTCTCCTCCTCAAGATCTATAGGGTCGGCCGCAGGCATCTCTATCGGTACTGCCGATTTTAGTTCATTTATTTTCGAGTAATCATCTATACCTCTTTGTTTATTAAGGTGTTTATCTTTAACAGTGTCTGGCTCCGGGACTACAGGTTTCTTATCTTCCAGCAGATCATCCATCAATGAGCTCAAGCGATCATTAGCACTGCCATCAGAGCTCAGGTTGCTGTCCTGCTCTTCCATAGCAACACTCTCTCGGGATCCTGTGTCCGTCTGTTCCGCCAAGGCCAAGGGCTTCACTTCCAAGTGATGGTCTACTCTACCGATCGACGCGAGCAGCGGTGAATAAACAAACCCCAGTTCCGCACCGTCTCTGGCAACCTTATACCAGATCCCTGCCTTGGTCTGCGCCTGCCCTGTAACCCAAACCTTCTCGCCCCGTTTCAATCGTCCTATACGTGCCGCGGTTGGAAACGGGATCTGGCGGATATTTGCCACCTTGCTTGCCTGCATGTCGGCATCAAGGAATGTCACCTTGAATTTCTCTCGCGCCTGTGTGCGTGTACGTGATTCTTTTAGTTTTCTTTCAATGATGGTTTTTTTAACCATTGCCAGGGCAGCAAACGTACCGTCCGGATACTGTTTCAGATAAGCCTCAAATTCACCCGTGTTTTTACTATTCTTGATCGAGTTCCAGAAGGTGATTTCAGCGCTGGCTGGTGTTGACCCACCCGTTGGCAGTTGCGCAGCGGCAGCTCCCCCCGGGAGGGAGAAAACAAAGTCACCACGATCAAAATTCTTGTCCCGCAACTTACCGAACCTGGGCGTTTGCAGTGACTCGGTGAGGTTCGTGACCCTGTCCCCGAGGAACATTCCAAGTTCGCTGGCTGTTATATAGCCATCATTATTTGCATCAGAGCGTTCCTCCCCATTTATGGCCCTGATAAACAGCTCACGGAAAGCGCCATCATCAGAAACGGTCTGATCAGCATCCCCAGAAGTAAGGAATTGTCGTACCGGCATCGTGGTAGCGCGCGTAATTGCAGCTGGCGGCATGGCTCTTTGACTGGAAAAAACGGTCCCGGCAAAACAGGAATCAAACACCGCGTAGGCGTGTTTTGACATTGCCTGGCGCATGAAAGTGCCGAAATCACGTAAAGCTACAGAAGCAAATTTGAACGCAGCCCCTTCCGTGGGAACAGGTGCATCCGTCGGGATCAGGTAACCCTCTCCATCAACGGTCGCACCATGGCCCGCATACCAGATAAACAGCCTTGCAGCCGGGTTATCTCCCTTGAGAATGAAAAAACGTTTGAATACCTGGTTAAGACCAGCTGAATCCAGATTCCTGTGCAGTTCTACCTCGAAGCCTTTTTCCTCAAGCGTATCGGCGATTAACTCCGCGTCCTTGATCGCATTACTCAGCTTAGGCCAGCCATTTGTATAGTTGTCATTGCCTATGACAAGGGCATAGCTGGATGAATAAAGTTCGACGGTTTCACCAAACTCTGCACCCCTGGCTTCAGAAACCTTCAGATTGACAGATATCCCCCTGGAGGCTCCATAAACATGGGTTCCTGACATATAAGTCAGGAGAAGCACCATGATTAATGTCAATTTATTTAGCGAATTCATTTCTCGAGCATGGGTATCAACTAAACCTGCTAATGATGGCCAAAATCCCACCAATAATCCATTGATATCGATAGTCTCGTGCCCCATGGTTCTGCCGTACGTAGCGAGGAGATAATACCGCAGATGCTATAACCTTCCCGTCCACTGCCCAAAACCTGCCGGTAAACGAAAAATATCGATGAAATGCGCCCTGCAGCGGTTTATCATCACATGAACGGGACAAAGTGGAGACCGAGCTCGATGAAATTAATTATGCATTTCCTGCTGCTATGGCCTCTCTCTGCGGCTGCTAAAGATGTCGTTGTGCAAACATCCGCTGGAGGCATCAACTGGAGCCAGGGTATTGTCTACGCTAACGGCTACGGTACCGCGAAGCCAGGCCTGTCTTCCGCACAAAAAAGGATTCTGGCGCGCAGAGCCGCTGTGGTTGATGCGCAGAGAAATCTGCTCGAAATTACCAAGGGTGTTCGCATCAACTCAGTGATTAAAACCGGCCAAGCAATGAAAGAAAGCCCGGAGATTACAACCCGGGTCGCCGGTATTATTAAAGGCGCACAGATTACCCGGGATCACTACCAGAACGAAATTGCCAACATCACCATGTCAATGCCAATATCGGGTAAGTTCCTGCGCACCATGTATCCTGCCGATGACCTTGCCTTCGAAAATAGTCTTGACCACATACTTGACTTCATCATCACACCCGCCAGGGCCAGTGAATCCTTTGTCATAAGCGATGAGCCCGAAGCCAATGCCTATCGCAAATTAATCGAATGGATGCAGCAGAATGCCAGCACTGACCTCAAAACTATCTTGAATGATGCCGTTGTCCAGTATGAAACCAGCGCAAAGTTTTCAGGGCTACTTATTGATGCCAGCTCAGTTCCTAGTTTCGAACTAGCCACAATCCCAAAAATAAGGGATGAAACCGGTGAGATTCTCTACCCGAGTGACAATACTTCGTACGATGATATTGTAAATAAGCGTGGTGTCACCTATGACTTTGACCTGCACGACGCTATCCGCAACCAGCGCGTTGCTGCGACCCCCTTCATCATCAAGGCCGTTTCGACCTACAAATCGCTACCCTCTGATCTCACCATAACGAATGCAGATGCCGACAAGATCAAGCAAAGTCAAAGTACAATAGTCGCCATGAACAAGGCTGGCGTCCTGATCGTGGTGGCAAGCTAGTATGCGACAGCTTGCCGCGATACTTGTTTTTGCCATTGGTCTTGCCTCTGGTAATGCTGTTGGAGAAGAGTTAGCAAGCGCCACAAGTGCGGTCGACCAGGCTCGAGTATTGATAGCTGCAGGGAAGGGTCGAGAAGCACAGGGTTTCCTTACCGGGGCCCGGGAACAGTTCCCAGACGATGTTCAACTACTTGAACTCAAGGTACAGCTACTCTTTGACAACGAGCGATTCGGCGAAGCACACAAGCTGATTGAATCCTCAAGCAGCCCTACCCCACTACTCACTAAATTGCTTGCATCCACCAATAAACATCTTGAGCGATTGAGCCGCAGCAACGTCATCGCTGTCGTCGCTATTCAGAAGAAAATAGATATCGAAGACTTCGCTACTGCCATTGCAATTGCTGACATTGCCCTTGGAAAATTCCCTGAAAAAGAAAAGCATTTTCTGACACTCAAGGGCGAGGCCCTTTACAAGAATAACGAGCTTGAGACTGCAGAAATAGAATTTCGCAAGGCGCTGATTATCGACCCCCTGAATCCGGTAGCCAAGAAATACGTGGCAGAAATCAGGTCCACCCTGCAGGCGCAAACCAGTGAAGAATGGGCTGAGTGGGTCCTCATATTCAAAGACAAGGTGGGTGACTTTATTGTCACCTTCCTGGCGCTCTTTGCTGCCTTCGTCGTTAACTCCTTTGTTGGCCCCCTCATGTTACAGTTTAAACTGAACCGTGCGCGTCGTTCATTTGAACGAGGCAACTACAATGAATTCCTTGACTTGAGCGAGGGGCTGCTGGACCAGGAAAATTTCTCTACTCTGCGTGCAAATTTCCGATTTATTCTTGATCATATTGGCTACGAGGACGCAAGAGAGATTCTCAACCAGTACGTCGTTACACTGGAGCGGCTTCCTTCCCTGCTCCGCATATTGGAACGTGAACATGAAAAAATGCTTGCAGATCCTTAACCTGACACTACTGCTGGGCCTGACCGCCTGTTCCAGTTCGACCCCGGTGGAACCTGCCACCTCCGTCAGCGTTGAAGAGCAGGATGCCATTTACGCGCTGCAGTTGCAGATGCCAGATGAAGCAGCCTACGCTTTGGATACTGCCTTAAAAAAGTATCAGGCCGTTGATGACCTGGCGGGACAGTGGCGAATCCGATATGTAAAGGCCTCACTGGCCTTTGCAAAAGAAGATTTAGGTGAGGCCGCAGCACAGGCGGATGTGCTTGAGGAGATTGCGGGACAACTCAATTCCAGGGAGATCAAGTTCAAAACCTCCCTGGTACTGGCCCGCTCAAGAAATGACAATCAGTACTACTACGATGCGCTTAACTTCGCCTCTTCTGCGATAGAGAAAGCGGTCGTTCAAGCCTATCTCGGCGATACAAGCCTCGCAGTAAAAATGCTTGAGGGTATCGGCTCCAACAGTCCTGCAGATCGTGGTTTCATTTACTACCAGCATGCACTGGCAACTGGATCAACAGCCTTTTTTCAACTATCTCTGGATGCCTACAAACTGGCAGAAGATTCTCGCGGCGTCGCGGATTCACTGGTAAGCCTTGCAAGGATTGAGTCCGAAAACAACAGAGTTCACCAGGCCAAAACCTATGCACGAAGAGCCGTGCGGGTACTTGAAGCTGCCGGTGATAACGAGAAGGCGGAAAAGATCAATACCTGGATTTCTACCCTATGAGCAGCGTACCGGAGAGCGTAGAACCGGAGGGGCCGACTATAAGACCGAACCTGGACGTCCTCGGCATCATCGGCAGACTGCCTACCGGCTTGATCTCATATATCATGGATATCGTTGGTCTGATATCCGTCGCACTACGCGCCAGCCGACACCTTCGCAACCCCAAGCGCCGCAGAATTTTTCGCACCCTATTCACCCGCCAGCTCTACAATACTGGTGTTCGAGCACTTTATATCAACGGCATGATCGCTGTTATTATCGGCGCTTTGCTGATGTCCCGACTGTTTGACTATATTCCCAAACAAGTACTGGCGGAACAGTATGGCTACCTGTTTGTGGTCATCATATTCAGGGAATTGGGTCCACTCATTTCGGGAATAATCCTTATCTCGCGATCAGCAACCGCTGTGACCTCTGAGATCGGTTTTCTGCGCATGCGAAGAGAGTTTCAAGTTCTCCATGGGCTTGGCATTAATCCAGTCTTTCTATTTCTGCTGCCTGTGTTTTTCGCCTTTCCGATATCACTGCTGCTGATGTTCATCTACTTTTATTTTATGTGCATTCTATCTGCTTACGCCTTCATCTGGCTGGCAGACCCGAGCATCAACTTTGGCATTTTCCTGAGTAATATTTTGCAGCAGATCAGCCTCAATGAGGTCGCAATCAATGCAGTAAAAGCGATTCTTGGCGGCATGGTGATCGGTGTGATCTCTATTCACTTTGGCGCGAGAGCCACTGACAGTTTTGATGATGTCTCCGAAGCCATATCCAACTCGACCACTTCACAACTCATGGCATTTTTCCTCATCAATGTCGTACTGTCCCTGCTGGCCTACACCCAGTAGCCCCAGATGTCTCTAACGATCAGTAAATTGCATATCGAATACCCAGGACAGCGGGTCTTCGACTCCATTGACCTGAACTTTGAAGATAATGAAATTATCGCTATCGAAACACACGTTTTGGACGGTGGGACCAGCCTGCTTCAGGGCATCGGCGGTTTTCTCAACGATGTAGGTGGAGAGGTAAACCTCAATGGCCTGGACCTGCTGCATTGCAGCCCGGCAAAAAGGGCAATCAGGGTGGGATATGTATATGAGGATCAGGGACTTGTCAGCCTGTATAATATCTACCAGAATATCGTACTGCCGCTCCAGTTTCACACGGATCTCAGTGACGAAGAGATTAACGAGCGCGCATCTGAAGTATGTATGTCATTGAATCTGAGTGAGGAGCTGTTCACGGATCACCCCCACCAACTCAATGATGTCCAGACAAGGCTTGTCAATCTAGCGCGGGGTCTAATTATCAACCCGGAGTTACTACTCATTGACGAGTTAGAGGGCGGGATGTCAGAGGCGTATTTACACGATACAATGGCAACGCTACGAGAAAAACAGCAAGCCAGCCCTATGACAATTATCATAACTACTTCGGATGATTTCGTCATGGAGAAGGCCGATAGGGCCTTTCGTATTAAAGACCACGACCTGGCACCTGAGCAACCATGAAAACATCCGCCTATACTCCGTTTGATGTCAGTGCCAGGGACCGTATCGTCGGCTTTTTTGTCATTGGCGCAGTACTCTTATTCCTGGTTGGTTTCCTTATTCCCTTTATCCAAAGCCTCTCGGATGACAAGAGAATCCCGTTTTATACGGTGCTTGACCAAACTTACGGTATAGCACCAGAGGCCATCGTATCCCTTAGGGGCGTGCCAATCGGAGGGGTCACCGCAGTCGGTATCACTAGAGATGGCATGGTACGTGTCGATATCGCTCTCTCACGAATTTACGAAGAATTTTATACGAAAAGGAGCACACTAACGGTCGACTCAAACATTGGCGTCAGTACGATTCTAACTGGTAGCGGATTGATCCTGTCTCCTGGTAAAGCAGAGAACGGACTACTGGAACAAGGTGAATTTATCAGTACAAATGCCCCCCAGGGAATCGGTTCAATCCTGGAAGAACTCGACATTGCCCAACTCACTGATCAGGTAACTGACATAGTCGCCAATGTTGAAGAGATTACGGCCGGGCTTGCCGACAATCAGGACAAGATATTCATGAGCATTGATAATCTTGCGCAGGTTACCGCGAGCCTCGCCCAGGTTTCAGGAGAATTACCCGGAATGGTTAACTCCGTCGATCAGAGCCTGATTGCACTACAGTCGTCTATGCAGGGAATCGACAAGCTTGTCTTAACTACAGACAAGGACTTGCAGTTGACCCTGAAAAATGCCGTACAGATGACTGAGCAAGCAACCCTAACACTCAGCGAAGCCGAAATCCTATTCCGTGCAACGACGCCTTTGATGAGTCAACTACCGGTTGTACTTGTTACAACCGATATCGCGCTTCAAAGCATTACTGCACTAACAGAACAGTTAAGTCAATCATGGCTACTGGGTGGTGGTGGTGAAGAAGTTGTCAAACCGGCTTTGCCGGCTACGCACCCTCACGATAACCAGTTGTACCAGCAGGCACCAGCTGCCAAAAATAACATAAGGAGCATCCCTTGACCCTTACTACAAAGATATCCGTTCTTTTTGCTGCCGCTCTCCTAGCCGGTTGTGCAGTTTCAACTGACAATACCGTGATGGGAGGCAGTGCAGAAACCACAGGTAAAGCCGAAAGTCAGCAAAAGTCAGAATCGAACCTGCCACGTACCGTGGCTGTTCTTCCATTTATCAACAAAACAGGAAGCGAGTTTGCGTACACGGTAGTGAGAAGAACCATGGTCAATCACTTCTCAACAAAAAACTACAGGATGCTACATTGGCGGGATGTCGACAGCCGACTCACGCTAGCCGGCCTTGATGGCGCGGCTGCCGTTAAAGAAAAATCATCGGAGGAGCTGCGGGCAATATTGGGTGTAGATGGTTTGCTTTATGGAGGCATTACTCACTATAACAAGACATTTGCCGGCATTTATGCGCAGATCGCAGTGGGTGTCGAGCTGAGATTTCTCAATGCGAAGGACGAGGTCATCTGGGAGGTTAAAGATGTTCAGCGATCGCATGCTGGTGGCTTATCGACGAACCCTGTTGGCCTCATCATGAATGCTCTAGTGGCAGCCAAACATTTGTACGGCGATATCAACCTTTATCGTGCTGCCGACGAACTCGGACGTGATCTCGCAAAAGAAATGCCTGAACCGCAGAGTGTATCCAAGCGTAAGAAACCGCTTATCTCCAATGTCGTACATTCCGGGGTAGATCAGTACCTCAAGTATGGCGATACGCTTGAAATTGGAATTGAGGGGGCACCGGGCGTGACCGCCGCTGCCTCTATCGATGGTATTGGTATCGTTGACCTGACGGAGGAAGAGCCGGGTCAATATATCGGTAAGATTGTACTAGACAGGAAACACAACCTGACCGACATCGCTGTCGTAGGTCGTTTGCAGGATGATTTCGGACAGACCAGCAGCTGGGTTTCCCCCTATGGGCTGCTCAATGTCGACAACAGCGCTCCCGGCAAGGTCGCAGCGCTCCAGGCTGAGTCACGTAACAGCGCTATAAATGTTCGCTGGACGGCACCAGGTGACCCGGATATTTCCGGGTACGAAATTTCCTGGGCCAATACCGAAACCGGGACTGCAAGCGGGAAACTCCAATCCAGTGATTCAACTGTAACCCTGGAAAAACTACTCAATTTTCAGACAATCTATGTTTCTGTTTCAGCTTTTGACCGGGCGGGCAACCGCGGTGAAGCAGTGAAGATTGCCGGGACACCCGCACCGGACACCCGATTCGGTGGTGCAGCAATACTCTCCAGTTCCCTGCCAAATAATATCACCGGACTCAATCGCCTGATTCCGGAAAGAAACCCGTATTACCTCAGGCACACGAGCAAGATTGCGACTGACGGTGTATTGCTCATTGCTCCGGGAGTAGAAATTATCGTCAGTCCCAAGGCTAAGCTATCGGTACTTGGTGAAATTCATACATTCGGAAATCTTGAACATCCAATCATTGTGAGGGATGAAAAGGGACAGGTGTTTGATGAGTTCCTGATTCTCCAGTCTACCCAACCGATAGGCCTGCAAGGCCTAAAGATAAGTAATGCGGGCATTCCCATTCAGATAACTGCTGGCAACCCCCTCATCGGCGACTGCGTACTCGCAAACAGTGCCTTTAATGCGCTTTCTATATCCGGGTCAGCAAGACCCATCATTAGAAACTGTACACTCAGTGATGCGAAAGCCAGCGGGGTCATTGTTTCAGGCCAGGCCCAGCCGACATTTGAGAAGAACACCTTCAGCAACAATGATCCATTTCACCTTCAGAATGGCTCAACCTACCAGGTCGATATCCGTGACAATGTATTCGAACCTGCGGCTTCAGATATGACCGTACTGGGTGACGTAAATTACTAGGGAGACCCCAATGAGACTGATCACATTAATCCTCCCACTATGTGCCCTGACGTTCAGCGCCACCGCCGAAGAATACGTCGAATGGGTCGGTGCCAACAGCGGAGTAAATTGGAGTTCCGGCAATATTCAGTCGGAAGGCGCCGGTATCGGCCCCAGCAGCATGCCGCCAAGTATGGCTAGGATGATGGCCTGCCGTGCTGCCGTGGTTGATGCCCAGCGCAACCTGCTGGAATCAATCCAGGGCGTGCGCGTCGAAGGAACGACCGTTGTCGCTAATATGATGGTGGAAAGCGACATGATCAAGACCAGCGTCAGCGGCCTGCTCCAGGGTGCGCAGGTAGTCAAGCGGGACCCACAATCGGACGGCAGTTGCCTGGTACAGATGACAGCCCCCCTTGGTGGCAAATTCACTACTGATGTTTATCAGCAGGTATTTGAAAACGTACCGGTCAGTAGCATAGAGCCCAAATTCACACCCTTAACAGCGATTGCTACATTTGTAGACAGAAGCCTGGAATTCTTAGTACCCAATAGTTCCGCCGCAGATACTCCCCCCTGGCAGCAAGGTCTTGACCGGCTATCGGCAAGAATATCAGCACTTGAAGACCTGCTCAGCACCCACCCGGCGGTCGTTGAAGTCAAGGATACTGGACCCACAGGGTTAGTCCTGGATGCAAGGGGTAGTAATTTCATCCCGTCAATGTCGCCAAAAATTATCAAACTTCGAGCAGGCGTGATATATCCCAACGCACAGCATCAGGTGACCCGCCGTGAAAGGGGTCAGTTGGTCTCCCTGTTCACCAGAGATCTCAATACTGCCCGCAGGCACCCAACCGTGGGGGAAAGACCCATCGTGCTAAAAGCACTGAGAACTTTCGGGAAAACACGAACACAAATCGTTCTGGGTACGCAATCATCTGACCGGCTGTTAGGACTGGTGAAAGACGGTTTTCTTGAAGATTCTGGCGTGATCATTGTTTTATAGGAGCACAATATGAAAACCAGACTATCTTTATATTTGTTCATTCTGGCGCTGCCTTTGTTGGTCAATGCGGAGCAATCTTCGATCACCAAGGCAGATGGATACTCCTGCATGGGTGTTGACCATTCCCGAAAGCAAACCGAGAACCTCGCCCTCCAGGATGCTAAACGTAATGCTGTGGAATTTTCCAAGACTTACATTGAAAGTGAAACGGAAATGGAGAATTTCCAGTTAAAAAAAGATCTGGTTACCGCTTTCTCCAAAGCCAAGGTTAAGGTAATTGACGTGTTAAATGAAGTCTGGGATGACCCTGCCACCGGTGATTGTTATACGATAAAAATCCAGGCCGAAGTCATCCCGGCAAAAGCGGAAATGCAGAAGGTTGTTGCCAGCAGTACCATGATGGAAGACCCACGCGCACCGCTTACCATCAAAGTGTGGACCAATCAGGACACATTTAGGGCCGGTGAGGTTATGAAGGTCTTCCTCAGAGGCAACAAGCCATTTTATGGGCGGCTTATCTATATTGACGCATCGGGAACCAAACTGCAGATACTGCCAAACCCTTATCGCAAGGAAAATTATTTTCAGGGTGGTGTTATCTATGAAGTACCGACTGGCAATGATAAATTCGACCTCACCATACAGGAGCCATTTGGCACCGAAAAGGTCGTTTTGTATGGCAGCACCGCCCCCCTTGGCCAACTCAGCACCGCCAATCTTGGCCCGGTGTTGCAGGTCAAAGAACCGGAAAAGGTAATCGCGGCGAAAACCCGCGGCATAGCGCTTACAACCGAGAGAAAAGAACAGGTTTCCGAATTTGCTGAAGCAGTTGCCGAGGTTACGACCGACTCCTAACTTTCATACTGGTGCTGGTAGTAGGTGGCCTCAATCCCCGAGATACTTAAAGAGGCCGGTTTAAAAGACTTAACTAGCTCAGGGTCGGCACTCTCGTAGGCTAAATTGGTAAGCAGCGTCTCTCCACCTTCTGCGGTATCTTCTCCGAGTTTGGAGGCCAGGTTCATTTCTTCACCGAAATACCCCTCCATAGTTTCAGAATACAGCAGGTTTCCGTAGCCAATACCGGCGCAGACTTTGAAGGGCTCGCTTTCGGTCAGCATTAACTTATTCTCCCGGACAGCAGCATGGGCATCAAGTGCAACCCGAATGGCATCATCAGGATGCTCAAATACCCCATAGACATTGTCTGCCTCAAATTTGAAGTCGATGTTATTGTAAGCATCAAGAATTGGTTCAACAATCTGTCTCATCATCACCAGTCGCGTAAGAAAATGCACTATTCCGTGCTCTTCGGAAATTCGTGAAAAACCTGATGAGTCCAAAATCATAATGGACACTTGCCTTCCGTATCGCGCAAAAATCTCTGCTTCTCGCTCAGCTGGATCAATATCATTGACGATTAAATCGCTTAGATGCTCAAATAAGTTAGCCATTGCATTTGACTGTTTTGTATTAAGAGAATTATAGCGCGATATCCGTTAGCATACCGAGATGCAAAAGTTATTCTTTACCGCCCTGCTCTCCTTGTGTCTTTCCGGCGCCCCCGCTTCAGAAGCGCAAGACCTGACTGCGTGCATCGTAGCGCAGAAGGTAAAAGATCGCGGAGAACTCAGTCGCGCCACTTCCCTCTATACCACCTGCATCCAGGAAGGGGAACTGATGGCCGGCAGCAGGAGTATCGCCTTGAACAATCGGGGGAATATCTACCTCGGTGAAGGACAATACAACCAAGCAATTGCCGATTTTGATGAGTCAATTAAATTGAATCCAGAGTATTCAAATGCCTACAACAACCGGGGCATGGCGAAGCAGTTGAAGGGGCTCTACAACGCCGCAATTGATGATTACGCGCAAGCCTTGAAAATTGATGAGAGCCACCTGAATGCCGCTAATAATCTCGCCTGGATTAAGGCAACCTGCCCGATAAGCTCACTTCGTGATGGACAACTCGCGATTACACTGGCGTCCAGGGTCAATAAAGCGACTGACTATCAGGATTCAAGCAGCCTGGATACGCTGGCAGCAGCATATGCTGAAGCTGGTCAGTTTCAGGCTGCAATAGACCACCAGCAAAAAGCGATAACCCTTGCCTCAGAGAATGAAAAGAAACAGCAAAAAGACAGGCTCTCAAATTACAGGCAGGGAAAAGCATACAGGGATCTCTCAGGACTCTGACTTGTCCTTTTTATGCCTTTCCAATCGCCGACCCCACGGTTGAGCCAAACAATTGAAACGCAAGCAAACTGATGCCCACCAGACAAACCTGGTCCAGCGCGGATTCAACTTCCAGATAAAAAACAGCCGCAACCCCCAGAGCAACACCAAATACCATTCCGGACAGCATACCCACCAGGGGAAGTGGCAATTTTTCGGTGTGATTTTTCAAAACTATGTTCCGACTGAACGCTCCAAATAGACTCTCCTAATCCTACACCAGCCGATGCGCGTCCGGAGAAATTTTTAGCAACAATCTCTAAAGGGCGTACCCTTCAACTCGGCTTTAAATACACAGGTTGAAATGCTATTTTGTCGGCTACCCTCCTCCCAGTGCATTCATGGCTCCCGATACTCAGGAAGAAATTCCGAAACCGCTTTATTCATCCGGCTACACCCAGTATGTACTAGGCGTACTGGTAGTCATCTATGTTTTTAACTTCATTGATCGGCAGATACTTGCCATCCTGGCACCCTCGATAAAACTTGACCTGCATCTGTCCGATACTGAAATCGGGGCATTGAGCGGTGTTGCCTTTGGCATTTTTTATGCCACCCTGGGAATCCCAATTGCCCGCCTCGCTGATCGCTATTCACGCGTCAATATCATCTCTATATGTCTCGTCATCTGGAGTCTGATGACGGCCCTATCAGGTATGGCGCTTCAATTTTGGCATCTTCTAGTCGCACGCATTGGTGTCGGTATTGGTGAAGCCGGTGGCAGCCCACCATCACACTCCCTGCTGGCGGACTACTTCACCCCACGCAAGCGAGCAACCGCCCTCGGCATTTACTCCCTTGGCATACCCGTAGGCATCCTGTTTGGCAACCTTGCCGGCGGCTGGATCAACGAATTCTTTGGCTGGCGGTACGCATTTTTTGTTGTCGGGATGCCCGGTGTAGCCCTGGCTCTTGTACTTAAGCTTACCGTGAAGGAACCACCACGGGGCTACTCGGAAGGCAAGAAACCAGAAGCTACAGGTATACCCTTTACGGACGTGTTAAAAACAATGTGGAGTTTCCCATCCTTCCGATACCTGTCAATCGGTGCCGGTGCACAGGCATTCGTCGGATATGGTTCAATCGCATGGATGCCATCTTTCCTTATGCGAACCCATAATTTAAGCAGCGGTGAGGTGGGTACTGCATTAGGGCTGATAATCGGTATATTTGGAGGTCTCGGGACCTTTCTTGGCGGATTCACCGGTGACAGGCTTGGAAAACGCAACGTCCGCTGGTACATGCTGATACCTGCGATCGGCTTCCTGATTTCAGTACCCTTTGGCATAGCCACATTAACAGCAGACAACCTGGTGCTGGTACTGGCTTTCTACAGTATTCCAGCATTCCTGGTCAATCTATACGCTGGCCCTACATTTGGTATGACGCAATCGCTGGCGCCGCTTGCGATGCGAGCTTCCGCTTCCGCTTTATTGCTGTTCATTATTAATATTATCGGGCTTGTATTTGGACCAACCACCATCGGCATCATCAGCGACCTGCTTCAGGGAAGCAGGCAGATGAATGACGTTGACTCATTGAGGTATGCCATGCTCGCCTGCAATCTGGTGTACCTGATTGCCTTCCTGAGTTTCGCCCTTGCATCCAGACACCTTAAGGAAGATCTCGCACGATCGGCTGAAATGACTAACTAATATCCTGGCCAGTTCTTGTCCGTTTTCCAATATTGATCGTTTATACCTTAATCCCCAATTCCTTAATTGTTTCATCACGCATGACAAATTTCTGCAACTTGCCCGTTATTGTCATGGGATATTCCTGAACCATCTTTATGTGCCGCGGTATCTTGAATTGCGTAATCTGACCACGGCAATAGTCCCTTACATCCTCAGCTGTCAGTTCAGATCCATCCCTGGCCTGTATCCAGGCACAAACCTGTTCTCCATACTTGTCATCCGGTACCCCAAACACCTGAACTTCCTGAATCTGGGGATGCTGATAAAGGTATTCTTCAATTTCACGTGGATAAATATTCTCACCACCACGAATAATCATGTCCTTGATTCTGCCGGTAATTTTCACGTAGCCGTTTCCGTCCATTTCACCAAGGTCGCCAGAATGCAGCCAGCCTTCTTCATCAATGGTTTCAGCTGTTCGCTCTGGATCACCCCAGTAACCTTGCATCACACCATACCCACGGGAACAGACCTCCCCCGTTTCACCAATGTCTGCTGTAGACCCATTCTCCCGGATTATTTTCTGCTCCCAGTTCGTATGCGCAACACCTACAGTTGTAACCCTCGCCTCCAGTGAATCTTCAATTGCGGTCATGGTATTAATAGGGCTGCACTCCGTTTGGCCGTAGCCAATAACAATCTCGGTCAGTTCCATTTCATCAATCAATCTTCGCATGAGCTCAATTGGGCAGGTTGACCCGGCGATAACTCCCGTACGCAGAACGCTGAGGTCATACTCGGCAAATGTAGGCAGATCCAGTTCGGCAATAAACATAGTCGGTACACCGTGAAGTGCAGTGCATTTTTCCTCGGCTGCTACCCGCAGGGTTTGCTCAGCCTCAAACACTTCACCGGGCAGCACCATGGTGGCGCCATGAGCAACGCAAACAAGCGTACCAATCACCATGCCAAAACAGTGATACATGGGAACAGGAATACAGAGGCGATCGTCAGCCGTAAGGTGCATGCTTTGTCCACAATAGAACGCATTGTTGAGAATATTGGCATGACTAAGCGTTGCGCCCTTGGGGGTGCCGGTTGTGCCACTCGTGAATTGAATATTGATTGGGTCGCTCGCTCCAAGGCTCGCACCAAGTTCTTTCAGTGCCTTCGCCTGGGCATGCGTACCCAGGTCGCAGACGGCTCCAAAGTTGTACATGCCGGGAGAGGTTTCATTTCCCAATCGAATAACTGTTTTAAGATGCGGCAATTTTACTGAATTCAGGTTCCCCGGCTCACATTCGTGCAGTTCCGGTGCCAGTTCAAACAGCATGTCCAGATACCTGCTGCTCTTAAAACGAGGAGCCGTAATTATCGCCTTACACTCTACCTTGTTAAGAGCGTATTCAAGCTCATACAAGCGATAGGCAGGGTTGACACAGACCATAATTGCGCCGATTTTCGCCGTAGCAAATTGAGTCAATACCCATTCGTATCGATTAGGAGACCAGATACCAACCCTGTCGCCAGGCTCAATATCAAGTTGCAGCAAACCCAGAGCAAGACGATCAACCTGTTCTACAAATTCCTGATAGGTCCAGCGAATATCCTGGTGCGGCATCACCAGTGCCATGTGATTCGGGTTCCTGGCTGCAACTTCGTCGAGGTGTTGACCAATAGTGGCCGTCAACATCGGCGCAGTGCGGCCCTTGAATCGTGCTTCAGTAAGCGCCATCTAACAACTCCATAAAATAGATGCCAACAATTTAACACAATGGGTCCTGTTGCATTAATGTCCTCAAGAACATTAACCGCCGGAGCACTAGCCACACGAGCAGTAACCAGAATTTATCCAGGCAGGTGTCTAAAACGCTCTGCCAATGCGTGAGAACGCCGTAACATCCCCCTTGTCTGAGAACGCAACTCCAATTTGCAGTGTGCCGATGGGCGTATCAGCACCAACGAAAGTGCCAGCCGAGAATATCGAGTTAGCTGCTAGGATATCTTCCCGCCTGTCCCAGGCTCCACCATATTCCACGATAGCACCGATAAAACCATCAACAACTGGAATGGCTTCATAACGGTGGTAATAGACACCGGAAAGAACACCCTTGTAATTACCTTTCAGCTGATCAACCCTGAGCCCCGTAAGCTTTCCGTATCCACCCAGGCGATAAATGCTGCTGACATTGCTATGACCATTCGTACTACCAAGGTTTAAAGTTACGCCAAAATTGTGAAGACCACGGGCAAAATACCTTGCCGCGCTCAGCTCCCATTGCTGGTAGCTGTCCTCGGCCCCAAGTTGCCTCATGGAAGACCTGACAGCGATATCAAATACCGAGCCACTGGAAGGAAAGTCAACATCATTCCTGGTGTCGTATAGATACTGCAGGCTGACACTACCATCCTCAAAATCTAGTTCCGGCGTGGCTGGGTCTCCGACTGACAAGTCCGTTGATCCTGAAGTTCTCGAGATGCCCAGCTGGAAATTTGCGAAAGATTCAAATTCATACCCGAATCCCGCAAACCCACTAACACGGCGTAGGCCGAACGCACTGACAATTTCGTCATCAACATACTCAGGCAGAACTTCATCGCTAAAACCCACCCGCGAAAAGAAATACCAGTTTTGCTTGTAAGACAGCGGCTGATACCACATGGTCTGTACGATTGGCTCGTCGCCTACGCCAACGAATGTGGTCCAGTGAGCACCGGCATCATTCATTTCTTCCCGGGTGTAACCCATCAGCAGCGTTGCCCGGGAGTCATGGTCGAACCCACTTTCTGCACTAATACCAAAGCGCAGGTAATTCGGTCCCCAGGATTTTGCAGTTGTAGTGATGCCTAAATCGACACCTTCGGCATGGTGCGTAAGGCCATATCCAACAT
>PVBE011533120.1_pt1 | contig 33691 bp, 18 predicted proteins | sample 1631181 | NCBI WGS metagenome assembly PVBE01 (sample SAMN08397723, study PRJNA350692) | Marine metagenome, whole genome shotgun sequencing project. | isolation source: water | place: Pacific Ocean | collected 2012-04
ACGTGTCAGCAAGTCGTCGGGTATTTCGACGCGATCGCTCAGCGTGTACGGCGCCGTGCGGCAGTCGGGCATGTGGCCCTCATCGCCCCAGTTGACGGGGCAGCCCAGCGCTTCGGATTCGTGCCAGACGCTGAACAGCGGCATCACGTTGTCATGCCCCAGCACATCGTGGCCCGCCGAGGCGAGCCCCGCCATCTTCTCAGCGTCGACGTGCGCGTCGGGAAATGAGATCCCAACTTCTTGCATCAGATCGGTCGTGATGACCGAGGTCGCGCTGCCCACCGCCGGGCGCTGAGATGCCTCGCGGGCGAGGGCCTGCAGGAAGTTCTGGCGCGGCGTGTCTGGTTTGCCCATTTGGTTCGGTCACTCCAGTTCCGGTGCGGCCTCGGCGCCTCGCGACATCTCGGCTGAGCGCAGCGCCAGCAGCGATTGCAGCAGCAGCGCGCGGTCCGGCATGCGCCACCAATCCAAACCATCGACTTGGCGGAGGCGTTCCAACTCGGCATCTGCGATTTCGCGGGCCCACGCCAGATACTGTTGCTCTCCCAACACTCGAGCCAGCCGCACCAGCATCCGGATGCCGTGGGCGCTCCCGCGCCATGTCCAGGCTCCCTCTGATGTGAAGGGCCGCGCCTCCCGTCGCGATGCAGCCGCCACATCAGCAGCCCAAGGGCGGAGCAGGTCGGCCAACTCAACATCCCCCAGGGCATCCGCGACCCCTGCCACATGAACCGGGGTGCCGACGCCGGCGGAGTGCTCCCAGTAGGTGCGCGGGCGATAGAACCCCGCGCCCGTGTAGACGGGCACTTGGGCCAGCTGGGGGTCGTGGCGAATCGCCGTTTCGCGCTCTTGCGAAGTGCGGAAGCAATACCGCGCGGTCCGCTCGTACCGCCGTCCATCCAGGTGCAGATGCTCTATGAAGATCCCGCTGTCAGCATCGTAGCAGTGCTGCGCCAGCCCCATCGCCAGCCGCCGAGCCATTGTCTGCAGCTTGCCCGCCAGCGCCTCTCCCCCGCGCCTGCGACTGAACTCGCGAGCCCCCTCGACGAGCGCGCTCGCCATCATCGCCACGCCGCGCGTCTCCGCCCAATCGCCGGGCGGCATCGGAGCGTTCTCTTGCCACCCGACCGCGCCGAAGAAGTTCGGCACCAGTCCTGATTCGGGGTGCTGAATCGCTGCCCACTTGTCGATCATCTGTTCGGCCCATCCGAGGCAGTCAGCGTCCCCCGTCTCACCGTAACACGAGCCCCACCAGTGGATCATCCGCGCGCCGGCGGTCTCAAACGCGCAGTGCCCGGCGTTGCGGACCATGGCGGGCCGCCGGTCGGCGTCGCTGAAGCCATACTCGCAGAACCGGTTGTAGTCCATGCTCTCCGCGTCGGTGACCAGCCCGTAGTACATCGCGCGGAACATCCGCTGCATCTGCTCGGGGCCATGCCGCCACAGATCATCGAGCGGGAGACCAGGAAGCGCGCCGCTGTTCCTCGGCTTGAAGTGCGGCGGGGAGTTCACCTTCGTTGAGGCGCATCCCGCGTTCAGAACATCAAACCCCGCCTCCTCGCCGAGATACCCCAACCCGCTCCGCGCGTCGAAGCCATGCTTGACGAAGGTGGCGGCCATGTCGTCGACCAGTTGGCCCAGGTCGGCGCGACCGGTCAGCGTCGCGAATTCCCTCAGGAGCGGCCAGAGGTCGAGATCGGCGAGGAAGGGTTGGTGATCGAGCGGGGTCTCGGGAAACCAGTAGGTCTGGTGCGTTCCGTCCGGTTTCCGGTGCCCAAGCGAACGGTAACTTCGGCTGACGGGACGGCTGACCGTCAGGAAGAGCTGCCCATCCGCGTCGTCCAAGCGAGCGGTCTGGTACTTCAGCATCGCGTCGATGGTCTGGCCGACGAAGTCGAGGTACGGGTCAGGCGCATCGGCCGAGGCGGTGATTGGTCGCGGTCTTCCGATCGCGAGCAGGGCCGCATGTCGCCAGTCATCATCGGCGCCGGAACTGACCCGCAACGCGAAGTACCCGCCCGGGAATTGGCCGACGGGCAGCTCAAACTCCGTCGTCTCAGGTCGCAGGCGCTCGCCCCAGAGGGGAGGGCCGCCGTCCACAGGCGCGAGTTCCAGATCCACGTGAGCGGGGAGACTGGGGGTGGCTCCAGCACCCCGACAACTCGACCTGTCGGATCTGGAGATCCGACCTACGGGGGTCCCAGGACCGCCAGCAGCGCCTTGCGCCGGGACGACGCGGCCGGGAAGCGTCTCCCGGCCGTCCATGACCATGTAAGTATCGAGTTCGACCGAGAACCCAGGCGGCATAACAGGCTGCTCCCCGCAAGAACGACCATGCCACATCACCAGAGATACAGGATCACGACGAGCACGAGCGCGAACGCGCCCATGGCCGCCCAACTCCACCCGCTTCCGAGGACCTTCTGCACGAACGAGTCATCGATGGCGCTGGTCTCCGTCTCTTGGCCCTCGTCAGCATCGGGCATGAAGACCGGGACCGCGATGTAACACCCGACGACGAACGAGATCATCAGCCCCATGAAGGCGACGATGTTGTATGGTGGCGGCAGGACGTCCTCGAACACTGCGCAGAGGATGAAGCCCGCGAGCGACGCGATGGCGAGGCCGATGCCCATCAGCGCGTTGCGGTCGGTCCAATTGATCCCGACGCCACGGGTGCGGGCGAGCATGTCATCGACCCGCGCGGTCTCCTCGTCGGTCTCGTGGCGCATGGCGCGGCCGATGAAACTCCCGACGATCAGCAGGGCTATGCAGACCGGGAACGCCAGGAACGTGCGCGTCTCGGTGGTGAGCTTGAAGGCCTCGGCGCGGGCAGGATCGAGCGTGCCCCCGCTAAGATCGGCGATGAATTGCACGATGGGCGCGAGCATCGCGCCGATGGCGCCGAGGAGAATCCCGCCGACCATGGCGATCGTCGCGCCCATGGCGTTGGCTTGCCTCCAGAAAAGCGCGCCGGCCACGATGACAAAGATGGGCGGCTCAAAGACAGCCATAATATCGAAGTTCGCCTTGATGATCCCAACCTTGTCGACATAGAAGGCGAACACAATGCCGAGCGCGCCGCCGGCCGCCAGAAAACCGCGACCAAACCACAGGTACTGCTTGGAGGTCTTCCCCGGCAGGAAACGGCGGAAGAAGTCGTTCTCGGCGAGCGTTGCGAGCGCCGCCAGCAGAGCGCTTGCCGTCGAGTTTGAGGCCGCGACCAAGCCGGCCACGATCAGGCCGCCCAGCCCTATCGGCAACACGTCAACAAGCAAGCGGGGCAATATGCTATCTCCGGCGCCCAAGGGGTTATCCTGGTAGATGAGCTGCCCGCAGATGCCAGGGATGATGTAAGACAGCGTCAGGACGCCGGTCATCATGCCGGCGATGATGATGCCGCGAGAGGCATGCCGGACGTTCTTGCCCGCGAAGGAGCACTGCAACATGTACTGGCTCGTGCACCAGTACGGCAGCCCCAGCAGCGCGAACATGATGACGCTGCTGATGGTCGGCCACACGCCCGGATACTCAGCGCCGCTCTTCCAGAAAGTCATCACGCCGGGATCGACGTGATCGATGAGGCCGCTCAAGCCGCCGACGCTCGGGTGCTTCAGGCAGAGCGGAAGCAGGATCAGCCCACCGATGATCATCAGGAAGCACTGGATGACGGCCGAGTACGCCGTCGCCATGAAGCCCGCGAAGCAGCAATACAACACGACGCCGCCGCTGACGAAGATGATGATGCTCGTCGGCTCGACGTTCAGCACGGGCGAGAGCACGGTCGCCAGCGTGTACATGGCGTTGCCCGCGAAGAGCGCGTAATAGATGATCCACCAACCGGCGACCAGCAGGCGCAGGGCCAGGCTGTAGCGGGTCTCGAGGAACTCAGCGAAGGTGGTGATGCGCAGGCGCCGCAGCCTCGGGACGAAGAACAGCGCGCTCCCCGCCGCGATCATATTCCCCGTCCAGGCGATCAGCAGCACGGACACCCCGCCGCCTCCGTAAGCAGCCCCGGCCGGGCCGACGAGATAGATCGCCGCGACGTTGGCGGCCATGACCGTCCCCGCGATCATCCACTGGTTCAGCGAGCGCCCCGCCAGGAAGAAGTCGTCGTCCTTCTTGATGAATCGGGCCAGATAGATACCGAACAGCGTGGTGCCTACCAAGTAGGCGAGAACGACGAGCGCGTTGACCATATCGGGTACTCCTGTGTGGGACGCGGGTTAGCAGGTCTGGCACGGTTCGCTCACCGCGGCGCAAGTCCTCTTTCTTGGGCGCCAGACACAGGGACTGACATTGACTCGCATCGCCATCGGAGGGTAATGTCTGCGTGCGGGGCACGATCCCGTGCCTCGGGCGTTCTATCATCCGGTGCAACCTGAACCCCAAGTACAGGAGAGATCCTTGCCATGATCCGAAAGACTGTTCCCGTATTGCTGATACTGGGTCTTCTGGCTTCGACGACAGCCTTCGCCGCGGACTGGCCGAACTTCCTCGGGCCCACCTTGGACGGCAAGGCCCCCGACGTCGAGATTAACAAGGACTGGGGCAACAACCCGCCGGCGGAACTGTGGCGCGTGAGCTTGACCGACGCCGGCTACGCCGGCCCATCCGTGGCCGACGGGAAGGTCTTCATCATCGACCACCGCGGCGCGGAAGACGTGGTGAGGGCATTGGCCCTCGACACGGGCGACACGGTCTGGGAATACGCCTATCCTGATCCGGGCGGCGCGAACAACGGTTTCGCGCGGGCCACGCCCTGCGTTGACGAGGGGCGGGTCTTCGTGGCCGGCCGCGCGGGGCAAATAGTCGCCCTCAACGCCGAGGACGGCGCGGAGATCTGGTCGAGGAACATCCAGCAGGACTTCAACGGCAAGCGCCCGCAGTGGAACTACACGGCCTCGCCGATCGTGCATGGTGAGAAACTCATCGTGGTCCCGGGCGGACCCAACGCGGCCGTGGCGGCGCTGAATAAGACCACGGGCGAGACCATCTGGGCCGGCGGAGGCTCGTTCGGGCCAGGGTACGCGCAGCCCGCGATCGCGACGATAAACGGCACCGAGCAGTACGTGTGTTTCATGTGGGAGGCTCTCGCTGGGGTCAACGCGGAGAGTGGCGAGCTTCTCTGGCAGGTTCCGTGGGAGACGAAGTACGGCGTCAACGCTGCCGTCCCGATCGTCGAGGGCAATTACGTCTTCGCCACGAGCGACTACGGCTACGGCGGCGGCGTCTACGAGATAACCGCGGCGGGCGCGCAGCAGGTGTGGGGTTCGAAGGTCATGAGGGCCCACTTCAGCACGCCGATCTACCACAATGACTTCATCTACGGCACCACCGAGCCGGGCGATCTGATCTGCCTGGGCCCGCGCGACGGGAGCGAGATGTGGCGTCAAGGCGGGTTCGAGAAGGGCGGTATCGTGCTCGTGGATGGCGTCATCATCGGGCTGGACGGCAGGGGGGGCGACCTGGTGATGGTGGAGGCGGCGTCGGGCGCGTACAACGAGTTGGGGCGCATCAAGCCGCTTGGTGGGCAGAGCTGGACCGCGCCCATCGTGGCCGACGGCAAGATCCTGGTGCGCAACACGACGGCTCTGGTTTGCCTCGACCTGATGTAGGCAGCAACCGACCGACGACTGAAACGGGCCCGGCAATTCGCCGGGCCCGTTGTGCGTTCTGGGGCAGCGTCAGCTAACGGCCTGCGTGCTCCGGCAAGCGCACGCGCCCCATCATTGCGTCACGGCGGCTCCCGGTTGCCGGCGGCGCCCGGGACGCGCGTGGGAGTGCGGCTCAGGGCTACCTCCAGGTCGCCCACGAGTTCCTGGCACGTCCGCGCGACGTACTGGACTTCATCCGTGGTGCCTTGGCGCGCGTAAGGCATCAGAACGCGGGCCGCCTCTAAGTAGGCCTTCCTATCGTATCGGCGGGACCAGGTGTCCATGACCATGACCAGCGAATAGGCGGAGTCGTCGCGGACGTCTGGATCGGGGTCTTCGGTCACGCGATACGCCATGGCGCGGAGCACACCCATGTCCCTCGATGCCTCGCTCCCGTCTTGGCGACCGACGTACCCGGCGAGCTTCCATGCCGCAGCACTCCGGACTCTCGGCTCTGGATCGGTGGTGAGCGTCTGAGTCACGACCTCCACCTGCGGTTTGTACAGTCCATGCTGAGACCGAAGGAGAAAGGAAACGGCGAGCGCGCGCTCGTCAGCATCGCCGGTACGAAGTTGGTCGAGCAGCTTCTCCTTTTCCCGAGTGTCGATGACGATCCCATGGCCCCAGATCCCCGTGAACTCGAGGTCGCCGAAGGGCCGGTACTCCCAGAACCGGCCGCCAATGGGCCACAGGTACAGGAACAGGGCCGCGCCCAGCAGAGCGAAGATCACTCTCCACATCCATGCGCGACGCCTTGTCTTCGTCACTAGGTCTCTCCCAGTCGGTGTCAGCTCCCGCCTCCGATGATCGATACAACGACCCCGCCGTTGGGCTCGGAGGTCACCAATACATCGACCACGATCAGGTCCTGGTAGGGCGGCTTCGGGTGATGCTTGGGCGGGACGGTCGAGAAGTGCCATGCCTGATCGTCGCCGTCTGACATGTGGTCCCCGGACTCCCACCACTTCTCCTCAACCTCAGCCGAAGAGTCGGGTTCCGCTGGGGGCGAGGGATAGTTGTCCCATCGCTCGACAGCCGGCGTTTGGGCGCGGAAGAAGTCCTCGAGCTGCTCTCGGCTCAGGCGCACCTCCGCGGTCACGTATGACCGAATGACGCCCGAGTAGGAGGAACTGACGACTTGCGCTGACGGGGGGAACTGCATGCCGGTGAGGCTCGATATGGTGGCAAGGTCGACCGGTTGGGGCTCCTCGGTGAAGGGGCCGACAATGGACCACACCCACCCGATCACCGACGCGGCAACCACGAGCAAGACAACGATACACCCGAGCGTCCCGGCCGAGATGCGCGCGGGCTTGCGACGGCTCTCTAGGATCTCCGAATTTGGGTTGGGCTCCAAGGCGGGACCACCTCTCCGCTGATCACTCAGACCACTCTTCGGGATGAGATGGGCGAAGTCCTGGCGCGCTTCTGTGATACTGGTCGGCGACGGCAGGAGTCCGTGCCAAAGTCTCAGGGCTGGCGTCTGATCGGCGAGTTGTTGGGGTGCATGCTGTTGCCGCGTGTAGGAGGGGTTTCAACCCCGACGCCGTGGCCTATGCGCGGGCCCAGCTATTTGCCGGCCCGTTGTAGTTCTGCACGAACCGGTAAGCCCGGGCCCCAGCGCTAGCACGACGCGTCGTAGCTTTGAGTCACGAACGCACCGTTTCCGTGGGTCATGGTTGCCGACGCCGCTTACCGCGGGAGTTTCGCGATCTCCTGGATGGACCCATCCTCGGGGTTGGCCACCATCGCGCGCCAGTTTCCGGGCTCGCCGGCCACGAAGTAGATCTCGCCCGAATCCCCAAACGCCACCTGCTGATGCACCGGCACCCCCTCAGGTAGGGGGATGGCTTTGGTTGTGTTGAATGGCAGATTGAGCGTATACACCCAGATCGCCCAGTCGCCTGAGCCCCGCGTGCGGGCGACAAACGCCACCCTATCGCGCGTTGCGGAGAGCACTTTTGGGGCGACGAACGGACCCACAAACGAATAGTCGGCCTGCGGCCGTCCCACTGGGTCAGGGTCCGGGGCCATGAAGCGCATCTCGTCCGTCAGCAGGACCCTGTAAACCATCATGAGATCGGGCGATCCCAGAAGTGCGATTCCCGGCTGCCCGGCGTACTCATAGACTCCCCTGCCCAGCACTCTGTATTCATGGGGGGCCAGCAGGTCCTCTGGCTTCGAGCCCTCATCGAGGCGGCGACCCCAGGCGGACCATGTTTGATCACGGACAGAGCAGATGGGCAGGTACGACCCCGCCATGCCCTCCCGGCAGAGCACTCCCGCTTCGTCACCATCCGCCATCCAGATCGGGGGAGCCCGGCGCGTTGGTCGGCTGTGAGGTGGAAGATCAACGGAGGTCACGTCCTGGGAGCCTGCAGACCACCACCGTAGGCCCGGCGTCCCCGGTTCCCGCCAATAGACCCAGCCCACGCGAGCGTGCCCGGGCGACCAACTGAGTGCGGTCCGCAGACCGCCATCGTCCAGCGAGGCCACCGCAGTCGGTTCAGGCTGTGTCGCACGCCAGACGATCAGATCATGTCGTGGCGCCCAGTCGTGCTGCAACATCCATGCCGCTCGCTCTTCCCCGGCGTCCACGGTTGCGTCCAGTGAGCCAGGCGCAGCCCTCCCCATCCGCGTTGCGTCGCGCAGCTTGAGGTCCACCCGCCACACGCCCCAGCTCGAGGACCCCAGCGGGTCACGGCTATTCGGCGCGCTGGCCCACAGAACGGAGGCGCCCGGTATGTGGCGCAGAGCGATGGGCGGCTCCTGTTCCTCTAACCCGTCCAGATGCGCCCAGATGTAGGCGCCATGCTGTCCGTCAGAAGCCACCGACGACATCGTCAGCAGGGCCGCGAGCCCGAGCAGGACGACTCTCTTTCTGGTCATGGTTCCGTCACGTCCCCAATCCCTCGTCCCACCCAGTCTTCGGGGCGGCACCGGTGAAGTCCTGGCGTGCTTTTGTAATCTTGGTCGGGGGCGGCGGACGGGAAGAACGGCGTCGGGGTTGAAACCCCTCCTACACGCGGCACGGCCTCGGGCGTCTTTCCCAGCGCAGGTACATGGCGACGCGCGGCGAACTTGGCCCGTCGTGTATCGGCGCCAGGCGACAAGGCTCACCGCGCCGACAAGATATCGGGAGGTAGCAGATGAGACGACTGAATCGCGTGCTGTCGATCACCCTACTGATACTGCTCGCGTGCGCCGCGTCGCATGCGGACGTCCGGTTGCCGAAGATCTTCGGCACTCATATGGTCCTGCAACGTGAGATGCCCATTCCTGTCTGGGGCTGGGCCGATGCGGGCGAGGGAGTGGAAGTGAAACTCGGCGACGCCGCGGTGAAGACGACAACCGGCGCCGATGGCAAGTGGCGCGTCGATCTGCCTCCGGCCAAGGCCGGCGGGCCGATGAAGCTGGTCGTCACCGGGAAGAACACGGTGACGCTCGATGACGTGCTGGTCGGCGAGGTGTGGCTCTGCTCAGGCCAATCGAACATGGAATGGGCCGTGGCGAACTCCGTCAACCCGACGGAGGAGATCGCCAACGCGAACCATCCGCTCCTCCGCCAGATCAAGGTGCCGAAGGTGCCGAAGGGCTTCCCTCAGGAAGACATCAACGCGAACTGGCAGACCTGCACGCCCGAGAACGTGCCCGGCTGGACGGCGGTCGGCTACTTCTTCGGCCGGTACCTGCAGCAGGAGCTGGATGTGCCCGTGGGACTCGTCAACTCCTCATGGGGCGGCACGCGCATCGAGCCGTGGTGCCCGCCGGTGGGATTCGCGAGCGTCGACACGCTGCCCGAGATCAGCACCCAGATCAAGGCGAAGACGCCGACCAATGCTCGCTACAAGGAAGTGCTGAGCGGCTACCTGACCCAGGCCGACGCGTGGCTCGCGAAGGCCAAGGCCGCGCTGGCTGACGAGGGCGAGCTTGACCCGATGCCCGCCTATCCGGCCGAGATCGCGCCCTTCACCGACCACGCGCAACCGACGACGCTGTACAACGGGATGATCCACCCGCTCGTGCCGCTCGCCATCCGCGGCGCGATCTGGTACCAGGGCGAATCAAACCACGGCGAGGGCATGCTCTACACGGAGAAGACGCGCGCCCAGATCAACGGTTGGCGCGAGGTCTTCGGCCAACCCAATCTCCCGTACTACTTCGTCCAGATCGCGCCGTATCACTACGGCGAAGAGGACCCGACCGTGCTGGCCAAGTTCTGGGAGGCTCAGTCAGCCATCCTGGAGATCCCTCGCACCGGCATGGCGCTGTGTCATGACATCGGCAATCTCAACGACATTCACCCGAAGAACAAGCAGGATGTCGGCAAGCGGCTGGGGCTGATCGCCCTCGCCGATACCTACGGACGCGACGTCATCTACAGCGGCCCGACGTTCCGCGAGATGAAGATCAAGGACGGGATGATCCGCTTGCTGTTCGATCACGTCGGCGGCGGCCTGGTGTCGCGTGACGGCGAGCCTCTCAACTGGTTCGAGATCATCGGCGAGGATTCCGGGTGGGTGGAGGCAGACGCGAGGATCGCCGGCGACGCCGTCGTGCTATCAGCGCCCGAGGTCAAGAAAGCCGCCGCGATGCGCTTCGCGTGGCACAAGCTGGCCGAGCCGAATCTGATGAACGCGGCGGGCTTGCCGGCCGTGCAGTTCCGCGCCGGCGAGGTCCCAAAGCGCGATTTCCTGACTAAGGTGAAGGACGCGGAGGGCTACGAACTCGCCCTCGACATCGACCTGGCGAAGCTTGGGCGCGACCCCAAGTATGACGTCGACAACCGCGGCGAGATCACTGGCGCGTTCGACCGGATCGCCTACATCCTCGAGCTTCAGACCGAGGACGGCGCGCCGCAGTTCGCGTATGTCTCGATGGATGCGTTCACCGATGACTTGGGCAAGATCGGCGTGCCGACGGTGGCGTCGGGAGCCGTCTTTCAGATGCACGTCACCAACATGAACGTGGTCTCGAACGTGGAGAGCATCGTCACCGGTGAGGGAATTGCCACCGGCAACATCGAGTTCTGGCCGAACAACTACGGCCCGCCCAATGACAATAGCGTCCCGAACGCCTCAGGCGCGGTGTGGGATTTCGGCGACCAGTATGCGGACCCCGTCGACGGCTACGGCAGCATGCAGATCGGCAACTACGGGGACAAGCAGACGATCCTCGCCATCAACAACTGGAAGTCGGCTCCGAGCGGGGACCTCGGCATAGGCAACAGCGACGGCGACACGCGAGACTGGACGTTCAAGAACAACGCGGCGAGTTACATGTCGAAGCGGCTGCGAGTGCTGGTGCGGTTGGTGAAGTAGGGATGCGTGAAAAATAGGGACAGCAACCCATTTTCACTTTTCAGACGAGAATGATAGGCGTTTTCGTGAAAATAGGTTGCTGTCCCTATTTTTCTGCTTCCTCCCACTGCCCCGGCTCGGTTTCGTGCCACACGATCAGCTTCCGCGGCGCGCGGGCGGGCGACGCCTTCGTGCCCGTCAGGGGGATGCTGAACGCGCGCTCCTCGGCGGTGCCTGAGACATACAGTTCGTGCGTCGGGTGGGCCTCGTCGACGTAGTCCACGCCGTGGCGTGACTTGCCGTGGATGTTGCCGGCCTGGCCCTGGCGATACTCATCGGGGCAGCTATGCATCTCTACGTCGATGCGATCGGCATAGACATCGAACGAGGCGAAATCGGCCGGGTAGCTCCCCGTGCCCGAGGGCATGACGTGGTAGATGTCGTTCTGCTCCCTCATGCCGGTGATGTGGATGTGGCCGCAGAGGAAGGCAAGGGTCTGGTGAGCATTGGCTTCGAGCACCTCCAGGGCACGCAGATCCAAGCACCGCCAACTCGAGAAGCCGAAACTGGCCTTGTATGGCTCAAGATCGCGCTTAGCAATGAGGGGGATATGGGCGACCACGATCGTGAGCGAGCCGGCGGCGAAGTCGTAGGCGCGCTCGAGGAAGGCGTTCCGCGCGGCGGTCACGTCGTCTGGCTGGCGATGCCCGCCGCTGTCATCCATCACGATGAACGAGATGCCGCCATACGTGAAGACGTAGTTGTGCCACCCCGGCCCAAAGCAGGCGTCGTAGCCCTCGTTGCTGGACGTAATGCCCTCTCCCTGCTCGTTCTCGTGGTTCCCCACGCACGGCAAGAACGGTACGCTAAGCCGGTCGAGCACTAGCGATCTCAGGAAGCCGAAATCAGCCGGCGTGTGAACGAGGTCGCCGCCCGAGAGCACGAAGTCGGGCGCCTCCATCCCGCCCTCGCCATTCGCGCACTTCACGAGCCACTCGGCCTTCTCGGTGGCGAAGGGGTATGTCGGCAACTCGTCCGCCCGCAGGTGGACATCATTCCACTGGAAGAAGCGGAACCGGCGGCCGTCATCGTCCTGCGCCGCCGCTCGACCGGATGCCAGGCTCGAGACCAGCGCCGCTCCGCCCGCGACCTGTCCGAGTCGTCCGATTGCGTCCCTGCGAGACAACTGCTCTCCGCGCTGTCCGTTCATGCTCGCTGATTCACCGTGGCAGGCCGAGAGGCCTCTCGGAAGGTCTCAAGTGCCTCGGCGCGCAATTTAGGCCAATCGCCAGTCGTAGGAGGCACGCGTAACCACCATGCGCCTATCCCGAACGACCATTCTTCTAGTCGCGCTCGCCGCTCTCGTTGCCGCCGCCCACGCGGATCTGTTGGCGACGGCCACCGACGGGCCATTGGCCGGCGTCGAGAGCATCATCTTCGCGAACCGGAGCACCTACGACGACGGGCATTGGTACGCGAGCATCGGGTACTACTGCAACGACGAGAACTCGAAGGCATATGCGAACAACGGCAAGCCCGACGTGGGTCGGCTCTGCAAGCTGGACATTGCCTCCGGCGAGGTGATCACTCTCCTCGATGCCGAAGGCGGCGGCTTGCGCGACCCCGTGGTGCACTACGACGCGGGGAAGATCCTGTTCTCGTGGCGGAAGGCGGGCGAGGATCCGTACCACTTGTACGAGATCAATGTCGACGGCACGGGTCTGAGGCAGATCACCGACGGCAAGTACGACGACTACGAGGCCGCGTACCTACCCGACGGCGACATCATCTTCGTCTCGACGCGCAGCAAGCGCTGGGTGCAGTGCTGGAAGACGCAGGTGGGGACGCTCTACCGCTGCGGACCCGACGGTGAGGGCATCCATCCCCTATCCGCCAACCTCGAACACGACAACACTCCGTCCGTGCTGCCCGACGGACGGATTCTCTACACGCGCTGGGAGTATGTCGACCGAAGTCAGGTCGGGTACCACCAGTTGTGGACCTTCAATCCCGACGGCACCGAGCAGATGACGTATTACGGAAACCAACGGCACTATCCGCTCTACATCGCGGGGCTGCCAATTCCCGGCTCGGAGAAGATCGTGGCCGTCGATTCGCCCGGACACGGACGCAAGGATCATCGCGGCCATGTCACCGTCATCGACGCCAGCTTCGGACCTGACGACGACCGCGGCCTCAAGCGCATCAGCAAAGGCGGCAACTTCGCGGATCCATATCCTCTGAGCGAGAACCTGTTCATCGTCGCCGAGGGCAACAAGGTATTGCTGATGGATGGCAAGGGCCAGACGCAGGTGCTCCACCAGTCCGAGCACTTGGTGTTCGAGCCTCGCGCCGTCATGAAGCGCGAGCGCGAACGGATAATCATCCCTCGCACGAACGCGCGGAAGGAGACGGGCCAACTGGTGCTGACGGATGTCTACCACGGCCGCAACATGGTGGGCGTCGAGCGCGGCGACATCAAGAAGCTACTGGTCATCGAAACGCTCCCCAAGCCCGTGAACTTCAGCGGCGGACCGGATCTCATGTCATGGCTCGGGACCTTCACGCTCGAGCGCGTGCTCGGAACCGTGCCCGTGGAGGACGACGGCTCGGCTTCGTTTGAGATCCCCGCGAACCGCGCCGTCTTCTTCGTTGCGCTGGATGAGAACGAACTCTCGGTGAAGCGCATGCAGAGCTTCGTCAGCGTCATGCCCGGCGAGGTGACAGGCTGCGTTGGGTGTCACGAAACTCGCGGAGAGACCCCGCCGGAGCCGGCGTCGACATTGCTGGCGCTGGAGCGCGCGCCCAGTAGCATCGAGCCCTTCGAAGACTACCCGGACGTGCTCGATTTCCATCGCGATATCCAGCCCGTGCTCGACCGCAACTGCGTGGAGTGTCACGGCTACGAGAAGCACGAGGCGAACGTCGTGCTCGAGGGCGATCTCGGACTCCAATGGTCGCTCAGCTTCTATCAGCTATTCGCGAGGCTGCAAGTTGCGGATGGCCGAAACGGCTACGGCAACCAGCCGCCCCGGACGATCGGGACATCGGCGAGTCGGCTGATGAAGAAGCTCGACGGAAGCCACTACGGCGTGGAGGTCAGCGAGAGAGACTGGCGCACGGTGTGGCTCTGGCTCGAGAGCGCCGCGCCGTATGCCGGTAGCTACGCCGCGCTTCGAAACGAGGCGGAGATGGGCCTGTTCGGCGCCGGCTTGGGCGGGATCGCCAAGAACGGCGATGTGGTGGCCCGCCGATGCCTCCAGTGCCACGGGCAGGGAGACCTGCCGAAGATTCCGTATGGGCCTCCCCCCCACCCCGACACGCGGGGCATCACGCGCCCGGTCTCGCGACATGAACGCCTGGTGATCGAGAATGACCCGCTTGCCAAATACGGGCTGCACGCCATTTTCAACCTGACGCGGCCGGAGCTATCAACCATCCTGCTTGCGCCGCTATCGAAGGGTGCCGGCGGCTGGGGCACGTGTGGTGAAGTCTTCGCCGACAGGACGGACCAGGATTACCAGGTCCTGCTGTTCGCGCTGAATGCCGGCAAGAAAGCGCGCGACAGGATACCCCGCTACTCCACGCCGGACTGGCAACCCAATGCCCAGTACGTGCGCGAGATGAAGCGCTACGGCGTCCTGCCGGCCGAGATGGACCCGACGCGAGACAAGATCGACGGGTTCGAAACCGACCAGCTCTACTGGAGATCGTTATGGTATGCGGGCGGGATGTAAACGCCCCGCGTGCGAGGTGCTCAGAAAAAAGGATAGAACGGTTGTTGACTCGCGCGCCGAAACGTGCCACAATGCTCCACCGATGCAGGTTCACCGTCTGGTGAACCGGCGTCGTAGCTAGAACATACTTGCGGGGCAGACCGACTTTTCCAGGTTCAGCCAAAGGCGAGTTACTAGCAAATGCTTGGAAAAGGAGGCATGTCTCAATGGCAACAGGTAAAGTGAAGTGGTTCAACGATAGCAAGGGTTTTGGCTTCATCGAGACCGAGGGTAGCGACGATGTATTTGTGCATTTCAGCGCTATCGCCGGTGACGGTTATCGCAGCCTGCAAGAGGGCGACGAAGTCGAGTTCACAATCGTCCCCGATGCTAAGGGCCCGCGCGCAGAGAACGTAACGGTCATCTCGTAAAGTCAGTCCCGAGATAGAACCAGAAACGGCCCCCGAGCCTCACGCTCCGGGGGCCGTTTTGTGTTCTGAGGCTATCGGCGAAGGTGCTCTTGGGCTCGTCTCAGAACCCCAAGCGTGTCGGATCTGGAGATCCGACCTACGGGGGTTCAGAAGCCGCTTCTAGTCAAGCACCTGAATCTCGATCTTGCGAAACTCCAGGGGATGGCTCTCGGCCTGCAGCGAGATCGACCCTCCTGACAACATCATCTCCGCGCCGGCCTCGATCAGCCGCTTCGTATCCGCGTCGTTCGCGTCTAGCTGCGGCTTCTGGTATTCCAGCACGACCTCGCCGTCCATGATGTGCTTGATGCTCTCGTTACCCCGCACCTCGATCTCCAGCGTCACCCATTGATCGCCGTGGTACGTCTTCGACGACGAGTTGATGCAGTGCTGAGTCTTCAACTCGCCATCCATCTCAACGTGCGTGCCTGGCGTGCAGAGGTTGCCCGTGCTGCGCTCGCCCTCGCCCCCGCCGCCGAGCATCTGAATCTCGATGGAGACGGGAAAGCTCTGATCGATGGCCATCGATTGGGGCGCCTGACCATGGACCATGATTCCCGAGTTGCGGAACGCCCATCCCGGTCCGCCGTTGACTTGCTCGCCGATGAAGCGGTACTCGATCCGCATGTTGTAACTCGACAGCGGCTCGGCGTAGAAGATGTGCCCGAAGTCGCCGCTGAACTTGTCGTACTCATCGTAGCAGACCTTCAGCAGGCCGTCCTCGACGCGGAACAGGTCGCCCTGATTCACGCCCAGCTCGTGTCCGGCGATCTTCACGATCCAGCCGTCCAGATTCTCACCGTTGAAGATGCTGACCCACTCCGCGTCGTCCTGGGCAACAGCTCCCCCGGCGGCGAGGCTCAGCGCCAGCAGCGCAATGACATATCTCGTCATCGTCAATCTCCTTATGTCGCGTCTACTCCTCACAGACAACCCGGAAGCCCACGTTGAAGACCTTGTGGTGTGGCCGATAGTCCAGCCACGAGTCCGCGGCGCAGCGCTCCGGACGATCATACCACGACCCGCCGCGCGCGACCTTGCGTCCTTCCGCGCGCTCGCTGAGGGTCCACTCCCAGACGTTCCCATGCATGTCGTGCAGCCCCCACGCGTTGGGCGCGTAGCTGCCGACATCAGACGTCAGGAAGTTGCCATCATCATGCTTCGTGTCCTTCGGCACCCAGTCGTCGTACTTGCCGGGGTTGGCCAGGACGACCGCCTGCGTGTAGTTCCCCTGGGCGGTGCAAGCCGCGAACTCCTTGAGCCGCAGATCGCCGAGGTTCGCGAACGTGGTGTAGTCTGTGCCGAGAGCGCCGAACGAGAATTCGGTATCCGCCCCCGCACGGGCCGCGTGCTCCCACTGCTCCTCGGTCGGGAGCGAGAACCTCTTCCCCGTCTCCTCGCTGAGCCATTCACAGTAGGCCACCGCATCATTCCAGTTGACCCGAAGGACGGGCGCGTCTGGCGCCGTCATCGGGTAGCCGACGCGGCCGAACTGGTAGCCGTGGCGCGATTCGTGCCGGCTGTCGTGGTCGGGATCGAAGCGCGCGAACTGCTCGTTCGTGATCTCGTACGTGCCCATCCAGAACGAACGCTCGACGTCGACAACGCGAGGCGCGAGGCCACCCATCACGTACTTGCCCGCCGGTATGCGCGAGAGTTTCATGGCAAGCCCTTCGCCCAGGTCCAGCTCAGTCGTCGCATCCGAGCCTTGGCGGCGCGTGGCCTCATCCGCGGCAAACGGCCAGCCGGGCGTGATGGGCGGCGTCGCCGCTTCGGGCCTGGCATCGGGCAGGATCGGCTCGGTTGCATCGGCGCGCAGGTACGGCTTGGCCTCGAAGTCGATGTCAATTCCCGCGTATAGATTGCTCAGCTCTATGCGGCGCTCGTTGACCTTCGCCACCTGATCGCGCGCGTACGGCGCCACCTCGCTCCACGTGCCGTGGAACGGAGTGTTCAGGTCAATCCAGGTCACCAGACTGTCCCACCCATCGCGGTCAAGCGTGACGCCATGGTGGCGGCTGTCGCGGAGCATCTGAACCAATTCAGTGGTGTCCGCGTGGAACTCGCCGGGGGTGAGCATGTGCAGGTCGCTCTCGATCCCAGGACGCCGGACGAAGCGATGCAAGTTGGCGTACGAGACCGTGAAGTTGCCGCCCTTCTGCGGGCCGCAGTTGCCGCTGATCTGCGAACTCCAATCGGTGATGTACTCATCGCCGCGCAGGTCGATCATCGTCGCCCCGTCCTCGCGGGCGCTACCATCGTGACACGCAATGCAGTTGCGATCCAGCACGGGTTGAACATCATCGGGGAAACTGAAGCCGTGCGCCGGCGCGTGCCATGGCTCGATCTCAGACAACTCGCGCGCCGTTGCCAGCGTCGGCTTCGGCGCCACGGCCCTGTTGCGACTCTCGTGGCAGCCGGTGCACGACACGACCTCACCAGGCATGCCGACGAACCAACTGCGCATCAACTGCAACGCCTTGCCTTCGTCGTCGAGCGGCTGGACGGCAATCGGCGTGTTCGCGGGAATGGTGAAGGCGGCCGAGCCGTCTTCCTCAACCGGCACCGTCCCGAGGACGCGTTTGATATCCCACGGCCCATCCATGCCGATCGATCCTAGCAAGCCCCCGACGCCGCGAGAGCTGAAGTAATAACTGATGACCCGCAGCGACTTCACCTCGCCACGCGGCACGCCCGCCAGGCCCGGGCCGTCGTAGATGTCGGCGAGGAAGACAGATGCCTCGTCCGTGTTGGACTCAACCCGGTCCGACAGCGCCGGCGGCGCGGTCCGCGCTTGGAGCGGCATAGGGTCGAGATACGCGACGCCCTCATCCTGGCGGATCAGCGTCATGTTGTCGAACGTATCAACCAAGTAGACCCCCCAGAGCGCGGTCGCGCTGGGCTTCATGGCGACGATGTGGTACTCCTCGCTGAGCGGCCACGGGTGGCAGAACTGGGGCCAGACACCGTCGACGAGACGGTCTTTGACGACGGGCTCAACCTTCGTGCCCCAGCCGGGAATCTCTTGCACGACGCCGTCGGCCTCGCTGCTCCCCAGGCCGGGATCGACAATGATCAGCCGGCCGCTGCGAGCGATCCCATGGTGACCGGTCGCGATCCCAATGACGCGGCTTGGGTCGCCGGGAATGGGCCGCGCATCGAAATACGAGGGCATGAAATACGAGCCGCTCCCGTAGTACTCCTGCTGCTCCGTGCCGTCGGGATTCATGCGAAACAGGACGCGCGAACTCGAGTGCGGCAGATCCGCATACTCCCAACGCAGGTACATCACGCGACCGTCCGCGAGCACCGTCGGGCACCAGTCGCTATCCTGCTCGAAGGTGAGCTGGCGGACGCGGCCCGAGTCGCGGTAGAGCCGATAGAGCGACACCATCTGCGAGCTGCCGTAGACGCAAGGCAGGCCCTGGTACGTGGCGGTCGAGGCGAAGATGATGTCGCCGTCGGGTAGGTAGCAGGAATCGAAGTGCCCGACGTCAGTGCCATCGTCAGGCGTGACTTGGGTCAGGTCGTTGCCATCCGCCCCCACCTCGAACACGCGCCAGTTACTCTCCGTGTCGCCGACCGATGAGAACATGATCTTGCCGGCATCGAAGTTCATATCCAGATCGGTGATGATCTTCGCCGTTTCCGGTTTGTAGATCGTCTCGAGAGTCGACGCGCCTCGGAGGTCGCTCAGGGCCGATATCTCGTTGTTCCAGCCCATCCGGCCCATCGAGTCATTGCTCGTGTGATTCGCGGCTCCGACGCCCAGGGCTCCCCCCGTCGCGGCGCGGGCGTTGCCACCGAGGTGGCGGCGCAAGACAACCAGCTTCTCGAAATCCAGCAGCGGGTTCGCCAGCAGAACGTCGCGCTGGATGGCGACGATCTCCGCCGCCGCGTGCCAGGCATCCATCTCGCCCGCGTCGATGCCCGCCTGAATCGTCTCTTGCCCGTCGCGAGCTTTCGCGAGCTGCTCGCGGACACTGTCCACGTCCTTGTAGCGCTCGGGGAACCGGGCTGACAGATCGTCGAGCGCGCGGTCCAGCGCGTCAAGGTTCACCAGAGGCCATTGGGTCTCAACGACCGACCATTTCGCCTGCTCCCCGACAACGTCGTCGTACACGCTCACCCACGCTGCGTCATCGAGGGGCTTATCGCCCTGGTGCAGCGACGCGGCGCGGGCGTTGAGTTCGGTGGCGGTGGGGCCGGCATGAGACGCGACCCCGGCGATGGCGCGCCGCCCGGAATCGCGATCAGCCGTCCACTCGGTGGTGTCACGGTTGAGCGTGACGGAGCGGGTCGACCACTGGCTCGTGCTGCTCTGATCGGCTGGCTTCTGGAATGCGATGTTGGTCTCAAGATCGTCGCCCGCGAAGACGTGGACCTCGGACATGTGCATGTACTCGGGTCGCGGCACCTGAACGCGCACGAAGCGAGTGCCCTCAGCGTCCACGTCGATCTCCATCTTCGTCTCGCAGGCCGTGTCGCCCTGATCGTGAACGATGCGCCAATCCAGGCCGTCGGCGGAGACTTTTAGGTGGAAGTTGTCCAGCCGCTCGGGGATGTGAGGCGCGTAGATCGTGACCCTTGAGACGTGGACCTCGGCCTCAAGGTCGACCTGCCACCAGGGCGATGCGTCCTGACTGGTGTGGAACGGGTAGCCGACGGTGGTGTCGCCGTCAGTGGCCCCGGCGGCGTCCTCGGCCGTGAGGACGTTCGGGAGTGCCGCCCGATTGGCTTCCACGGCGGCCTGCCACGAGGCGAGATCGGCGGATGCGAGCGATGCGCAGAGCAGTACGAGAATGCATGCGACGAGCGATCTGGGAGCGAGATGGTTGGTCAAGGGGCAACGTCCTCCCGGATGAGCGGATTGGTCGGAATGGCGTTGGTCTCTCATTGTACCTGAACTGCCCCCTACATGGAAGTGTTCCAACGGTCACCGGCCCCCAAGGCAGACGACGCTGCCATCCTCAAGCGAAGCCAGCAACCGGCCCCGAGCCGCGATCAGCCCATCGAAAACCGGAGACGTGTCCAACTCAACCTCCGACACCTGGCGCCCATCATCAGCCGCCAGTGTCACGAGCCGCGCCCCATAACCGCCCTCGAAACCCACGTAGGGCTCATCCGGATCGAACACGTCCGGCGGCCCCGCGACGAAGACGCGGTCGCCCGCCTTGACCATCGCGCGCGGCCTCACGGAAACCCACTCGGCCCACAGCGGCGGATCGGCGCGCGTGTAGCCGATCATCTTGTCCAGGCCATACGCCGGGCTATCGAGCGTTCGCTCGCCGTCCCGGCGCGCGTAGCCGGACTGAGGGAGCCACGCCACGGGCTCTCGAGATCCCTCCTCGCCGACGATCTGCGGCTCGGTCGTGTTGTGGTCGGCGAAGATGAGGTACCCCTCCTCGCCGGGGAAGAACATGGGGCTGTGAACGTTGCGGTGGTAGAAGACCTTCGCGCCGTAGGTCGTGCTTTCGTCGATGACCAGCAGTTGACCGGACTTGGGTGCCTGGTTGGCCAACTGGAAGCCGGGCCAGCGCTTGGAGTACATCCAGAACGTGCGGTTATACCACGATCCATCGAGCATCCCCGAGGTCGAGAACACGTGCAGGCCAGTGTCCATCTCGCCCTTCGTCGTGAGAATGGGCGAGGTCACCTCCTCGAGCTCGGGCGTGAGTTGCTTCTGGCGCATGAAGATGGAGTCGCCCTCGCTGACGAGGACATCCGAATTCGCGCCCTCGACATAGAAGGAGACATCCCGGTCGTCCGGCAGGTCTGGAAAGGGACCCTCAAGCGTAGTGGAGTTCAGCAACTCACCGGTGAGGGCATCGACGGCATACGCGCTAATTCCTCCGTCAATGTAGGTCGAGCGACCTGCCGTGAAATAGGCGACAGAATCGCGGACGAGGACGCTGCCGTGGACCGGCCACGCGGACTCGAGTTGATCGAAGAACGCCACGCGACGGTCAACCGGCGCCGCGAGGAAGCGCCAGACCAGCTTGCCATCGGCCGCGCGCAGGCAGTAGACGGACCCGTCCGCGCTGCCTAGCAGCAACGCGTCGCCATGAATCGTCGGCGGAGAATCGATGCGACCGCCCGCGACGAAGGTCCAGGATGTCCTGCCGGTGGCGAGATGGAGCGCGTGGATCGTGTGGGCATCCCGCGACGCGACATAGACGCGGTCGCCCGCCGCGACCGGTTGCGTCAGCCCGCCGCCAAGTTCGGCGCGCCAGATCTGAGATAGATCCCCGCCCACCGACGAGGACGTCGCTCCGTGGCGCGCGGGATCGTGCCGATACGTCGGCCAGTCGCCTGCCGTGGCCGTACCTGAGCCCGTCACGGAGCCGTAGGCCTCGCCCTTCGTCAATCGCTCGGAGTCAGGGAGCGAGAGCGATGCCGTATCCGTGCTCGACACGGCGGCGAACCCCAAGAGCTTCGCACCCGGCTCGCAGAAGCACTGATCGCTGGGGACGTAGAGCATCCCGTTGGCCGGCATGATGCCCAGTTTGCACACGCCGCGCAGCCAGTTGTGCTGCTCGTGGTCGTCCGCCTGTAGATCGAGAAGCTCGATGCCCTCCAGAGAGCTGATCAGGAAGCGGCTGGTGGCCTTGTTCCGATAGCAGCGATGGTGGTGCTCGGGGCTGCGGAGATTCTCGACGGTGATGCGCTTGGTCTCCTCGCCCGTGCGCAGATCGTAGCCGACCGACCGCACGTGCGCGCTCTTGCCGACGATCTTGCCGCCCTCGTCGACGGAGACCATCCCCGGCCACGCGACGCCATCAATGACGTAGAGGTCCTGCCCCTCGAAACCGCCGGTGGACGCCTCGACCTTCTTCTGCCAGAGCAAGTCGCCGGTCGCTCCCTCGCGAGCCTCCAGCGAGCGGTTGCCCCGCACGAGCACGACGCCATCGCACGCGATCAGCGCCTTGCCCTTCTTCTCAAGCGGCTCGACCTGCCACAGCGCGTCGCCAGTAGTCAGGTCAATGCCGGCGAGCGTCTGCCCGACCTGATAGATAGCGCGACCGTCATCGCAGGCGAGGAAGAGACCCTTGACCGCGCCCACGTTCTTCTGCCACAGCACCTCGCCGGTCGCCCCACGCACGGCGGCCAGGGCCGCCGGCGGAGCCTGCTCGTCGCCGCGCCGCTTCGCCGCCGCCGAGGGCAGGTCTCGCGAGGCCACGACGGCAATGCCATCGGCCACGACGATCTCCCGCGCGGGCATCGTCTCCTCAACGGTGGAGAGGATCTCCCCCGTCGCGGCGTCGAGGATCGAGAGCGGCGCGCCATAGCCGAGCGTCACGTAAACGCGGTTGTCCTCCGCGACAATGCGCCGGTGATTCTCGTTAGGCACGACCGTCCGCGCGCCGGTGATCTCAGTCCAGTCCTTGTCCCGGAAGCGCGCGTCGGCCCACTCCGGCCAGCCCCACTCCGAGAGTTCTCGCTTCCAGAGGAGCTTGCCATTGAACGCATCCCGGCAGATCAACGACCAGCGCTCGGGGATGCGTTGGTCCGTGATGCCCATCAGGCCCTCGTCGAAGAAGTAGAAGATCCGGCCGCCCGCGGTGACCAGGGCCTCAATGCCCGACGGCGTCTCGTGACTCCGCAAAAACAGCGGCGGCGCAACCCACTGCAGCGCGGTCGGCGGGCCAACGACCGTATCGGCCGCGACGGGGTTATTGCCCGCATCGTGCAGGAAGTGGGACCAGTCGTCGATGTCGTCCGGGCGAGGTTTGACCACCTTGCCCCACCCGCCATCGGCCTTGATGTAGGCGACACCCTCGGGCACCAACACGCGCATGATCTCGCCCATCGGCACGGAGCCGGCATCTGACACCACGACCAGGTTGATCAGGTTATCCGCGTATGGCAGCGTGTCGCCGTCGAGCTGCTCGATGGACACGGGCCCATAGAGACCGCGCCGCGATATCCGCCGACGAGCCGTCTCAACCCTCTCCGCATCAGCGTCCAGCCCATGCACGGTGTAGCGCTCATCCACCCGCAACGCGACGGTCAGTTTGCCGCCGCCGCAACCGAGATGGACGATGAACCCGCCGTCAACACCGGTCTCGCGCAGGATATCGCGAGCCGACGCGGCGTGAGCTGTGATGCTCAGACAGACGGCCGCGAGAATCGTCACGAGGGTCAGCGGGCGGGTAAATCGCATCATCAGGGCCTCCGGGAGAAGTCGCGCAACAGGACCACTTCGCGCGCTATGCTTCGAGACCTGCTTCGAGGCCCGCGGACGGGCCTACAGGGAGCGCCGGGCTGGAATCAGGCATTGAATCACTGAAACGATATGATAGACCGAACGGCCATTCCCACAGGAGACCCCAAATGCGCACCCCCGGTTGGTGGAAAGCCGCAGTATGGACGTGCATGATTAGTCTGGTGCTCGCGAGCTGCCTGGGCATCTCAGGAGCCTCGGCCCAGGCCGCTGGCGACGTCGGGGCCCATCTGAAGGCGTTTAACGCCTGGTGCGAGGCGTCACTGCCGCACCCGGTGATTGGACGTGGGGTGTGCATGTTCAGCAACAAGGAGGACGTCCGGCCGAACGAAGACGGCACGTACCCCGACGGGGTGCGGCAAGGAGGGACTGTTAGCATCCGATCTGTAGGCCCCAGATACTATGATATTGAGATGGCGCGGCGCGACGAGTTGCCCGCCTACCAGAGGACGACGATCAACGGTTGGCCAGGGGTCGTCGCCGTCGGCGCCGACGAAGACGATCCCGGCTATGTGCTGGGGTCGGTCACCTGGGGCGGAGGAGAGATCTGGGCGACCGTCCGCGTCTACGGCAACTATGACGAAGAGGGCGAGGGCGCTCCGACTGTTCGCGAACGGGCGCTTGACTACGCCAGGGCGCTTGACCTGGCAGTCTTTGGGACGAGAGACGACGCGGACAATGTCGTCCTATCGGGGATCTACCTGATTGACACGTCGAGCTGCATGACGGGGCGACTCTCCGAAGTGATGCAGAGAGTCGCCGATACCTCGCAGCAGATGGCCGAATGCAACCAGGTCGCGAGGGGGGCTGCCCGCCCAAAACACGGGGTCTCGTACCCGGATGGGCTGGTTGAGATGGCGATCATCAGCTTCAACCAGGGCAGGATCCGCCTCGAGCAACCATTCACGCGGGACGCGGCGGAATTCCGAGTGTCGGCGGAGACGCTGGTGTCGACGCCCACGACCGGCCATAGCCCGTTGGCATCCGCCGTGGCACTGGCCCTGGCGTATATGAGGGCATTTGCCAAAGGTGAGACTGGTACGTGCCACGTCGTGGCGTGTGGCGGGGACAACTCTCCCGGCGGCGGTGACCGAGCGGTTAAGGCCCTCAACCGCGTCCTGTATGAGATCCGGCTCGGCGCGGTGGATGGCCTGCCGCCTGCCGGGCCGCAGCCCGACCGAGTCGCGAGTGTCCAGTTGCCCATCACAGTTGGCAGCCTCTTCGCGCTTCCCGCGGCACTCGCGGCGGCGGACGACCCAAGGGACTTAGGTCGCCCGGGCCCAATCGAGGACGCGCTGGCGACGCTCGAAGCCACCAGCGCGCGTCCGGGCGCCAAGCACTCCGTCGCGGTCGCCGGCGTGGGCGTGCAACCGGGCTCAGCTGACGACGATCAGCTCGGCTCGCTGGCGGAAGCCGGCGGCGGGCGATACCTCGTCGCCGAGGGCCCCGAGGACCTCGGTGATGTTCTCGCTCAGCTTGGGCCAATTGGAGTGGATGGTGATGATGACCAAGGCGAATCAGATCCCAAGCCACCGGTCACGATTACAGCGATCGGTGGGGCGGAGGCGGTCGAGACGACGCCGACGGGCGCCAACGGCCCGGTCTCCGTGTGCCGAAGGGTCGTTGACGGCGAGCCAGTCGGAACGGCGACCACGTTCCAAGGCGTGGATGAACTCATGGTCTACGTCGAATACGAAGACATGCCCGAAGGCACTGAGGCGCTCATCCTGTGCGCAGACCCGAATATCGGCACGATCAACATGGTGATGCTCATCGACGGCAGCGGCGCGAGTTGGCTCCCGTGGGAGGCTCCCGATGCCGGCGGATTCGCCCCCGGCGAGTACCGAGTAGCTGTGATCGTCCGCGGTGAGGAACTCGGCACGTGCACGTTCCAAGTCACCAAGTGACGGCACGCTCAGCGCGGCTCGCAGGCAACCGACCCACGCTTGGACGCCTGACCATCGTAGGCGGACGTCACCTCGTCAGCCGATAGAGCGCGCTTGTAGACGCGAAGCTCATCAAACAGCCCCGAGAAGGGCTTGTGTGCCGACGGGATCATGATGCCGGTGCCCTCCACGCTGAGCGATCCGTCGAGGTTCTCGGGAATCTCCGTCGTGCTGTCCAGCGCGCCGTCGATGTACGCCCGCACCTCGCGGTTTGACCGGTCCACCACATACACCACGTGGTTCCACCGATCCATCGACAGCGGCGTCTTCGACGTGGGCCGGACGGTCTTGGTGGCCTCGTGCGTTTCGCCGAGCACCATCTCCAACCGGCCGTCGGCGAGAAGATTGAAGACCCACCACTTGGCGGGGAAATCCTCCTTGCCGATGATGCGCGTGTCGAGCTTGTCGGGCTTCACCCAATACGATATGGAGAAGTCCTCGGCGCCGAAGTGCCACCCCGGCCCATCGGCGATCGTCAGCGCGCCCGGCGAGCCGGTAAGCCGCAGGCACGTGCCAAAGTCGCCCTCCACCCACCCGCCATACACGTCGCCGTGATTCCCGACGCCCGAGCTATCCAGCGCCAGCTCTTCCTCTTCCCCATCGAGTTTCCAGTGGCCGGTGAATCCCGGCTCCTTCGGATCCCCCGCGACCTGCTCAGCGCCGACGACCGCCTCGCGCATGAACTGGGGCGCGCCGGCCGGCGCATCAGCCGGATCGCCCGCACACAGCAGTCGCCCATCCTCGGTCGATATATACAGGCGCCCGTTCGCGACAGCCATGCCATCATGCACGGGGAGCCCGTCGAGGCGGTAGCTCGCGAGCGCCGAACCGTCCCCCGTCGACGAAGCCTGCAGAACGCCGCCCTTCTTCCCCTCGAATGCCGTCATCAGCCGCATGGCGCTCTCGGGCGGGCCGGCCATGAGGACCGTGTCGCCCGCGACGGCCAGCGCGCGAGCCAGCAGCGGGACCTCCTGCCCCCACTGAAGCTCAACCCGATACTCGCCGTTGCCCGAGTGCGGATAGCGACGCTGAGCCTGGGCGTAATCCACCGGGTCCTGGGGCACCAGGTCCTGGCGCGTGGCCGCGAACAGTTGGTACTTGCGCCCGGTCGTGCCCTTGTAGTACTCCGGCCTGTACGAGAAGCCATAGACCACGCCATCGTCGAGCGCGAGCAGTCGGCCGGCCGGCGTTTCGCGGCCCGCGAAGTACCAGCCGATGTAGCCCGAGTAGAAGTGCGTCCCGTAGATGAAGTACGTCCGGTGCCACCAGTCGTCGTTGAGGAAGCCCGCCGGGCAGTACAGATGCCGACGCGTCTCGGCCGGCTCTAGCGTCTCCGCGTCGAACGCGGCTTTCCGCATATAGATCAGCTCGCCATCGCTGGACAGGATGTCCGGGAGCGCGCCCTCAAGCTCAAATTGCGCCATGTCGTCAGGCTGTCGGCCCGTTCCCTCGTCGCGCGAGTACACGCGACGCTCGGCGAGCTTACCGCCCGTCTCCAGGTCAATGCGGCAGAGGCGGATGCCCCCATCGAGATACGACGACCGCCCCGCCGCGCAGTAAACCGCGCCGTCCTGGACGAGCACGCTGCCATGCACGGGCCAGGCGGATTCGAGCTGATCGCGCACGACGCCACGCCGGTCCTCGGGAGCCACGCGCAGCCGCCAGATCAGCTCGCCATCAGACGCCCGCAGGCAATAGACATGGCCATCGGCCGACCCGAACACAACGCGGCCCCCGCTGACCGTGGGCGGCGAATCGACGCGTCCGCCCGCGGTAAATGCCCAGACCGAGTTTCCACTGGCAGCATCCAACGCGTTGATCGCATGCGCATCCACCGAGGCGACATACACGCGTTCATCTGCGATGACCGGACTCGACAGCCGCCCGCCAAGGTCAGCCTGCCAGTGCGGGGCGAGATCCGCCGAGACGACGGATGATGTTGAGCCATCGCGCGCTGCATCGTGCCGGTACGTGGGCCAGTCGCTCTCGCCAGGATCGCCTGCCAACGCCGATCCGAACGCCGGGCCTGTGGTCAGATCCCGCGAGGAATGGATCGACGCAACGTCGCGCTTGGGCGCGTAGGCGTAAAAGCCCGCCAGCTTGGCCTCGATGTGACACGCGCAGGAGTGCGGCGGCACGTAGAGCAGACCGTTGGCCGGCACGGAGCCGAACTGGCACGTGCCGCGCGTCCAGGAATGCCGATAGCTGTCGCCGGTCCGCACGTCGATAAACTCGACACCCGTCCGTCCGGTCACGAGGTAGCGCTCGGTCGCGCGGTTCCGATGGCAGCGGTGGTGGGGCATCGTCGTGTCGAAGGCGACGTCGGTATTGATCGTCCGTTTGACCTCGCCGGTATGCGGGTCGCGCCCCTCGGTGAAATCGCCATGCGTCCGAGACCGGCTGCGGCCCGACCAGACCAGTCCATCGGCGACGAACACGTCGATCTGCGAGTGATAGGTCTCCGCGACGCGCGTCTTCCACAGCTCATCACCCGTCTCCGCGTCATAGGCGATCAGGTCGCCGGTCCAGCCTTCCTGGGCCAGCCAGCGGGCGATCGGCGCGTTCGTCTGCTCGTCGAAATCCCCCAGTGGCTCCACATCGCGGTCGGCGCAAAGCACCACGTCATCGTGCGCAACCAGCGTCGGCGATGACCACCCCGGTCGCGGCAAGGCGACCTCACGCTGGACGCTCCACCGCGGCGAGCCAGTCTTCGCATCCAGGCCAACCACGCCCCCATCGACATCGAGATAGAACACGCCGTCGCCCGATACTGCCAACGTGTTTGGCATCGGCCTGGCATTCGTCTCCTGCCAGAGCACGTCGCCGGTCTCGGCGTCGATCGCCAGTATCGGCTTGGTTGGGACTTCGCCCGTCCGCCGCGCGCTCTCCTCAACAGATGGCGCGACGACGACGTAGAGCGTGCCCTCGTCGACGAGGATCTCCTCGGCGCCGTTCGTGTCCGCGTGCTCTTGCGCCACCTCACCCGTCGCCGCGTCAAGCGCCGTCACCGCGGCATCATTCCCGAGCGTGACGTAAACGCGATCGCCCACGGCGACCATCCGCCTCGACAGCGCGGCCGGTCCGGAGCGGAAGGGACGCAGGTGCGATTCCCACGTGGAGATCGGCCGCTTCCAGAGCACGATGCCGCTGAACGCATCCCGCGCGACGACTTGCCAATCGGGCCGCAACAGGACGGAGGCCGTCGGGGCTTCGTCGACGATGTAGAACAGCTTGCCTCCCGCCGACACGACCACGCTGATGCTCGCCAGGCGCTCGTGATGGCGAGCGTGCTTCGGCTCGGCGAGCCATTGGAGATGGTGCGGCGGGCCAACGACTTCGTCTTGAGCGACAGCGTTGTTGGATGCATCGTGGAGGCTGTGCGTCCAGTCGTCGATATCGGACGGAACGGGCTTGACGGTCGTGAGCCACTCGTTTCCGGAGCGAGCATACAGCACGCCTCCGGGCGTCAGAACCCGCATGGCCTCGCCATCGGGCACCGCGCCTTCGGCGACCAGGAGCCTGACCAGATTGTCCGTGTACGGCAGCGACGCCCCGTCCCACGCCTCAGCAGACGCCTTGCCGTAGATACCGGCGGCCTGGATGCGGGCGCGCGTCTTCGCCACGTTCGCGGCGTCGGCGTCCAGTCCATGCACGAGCACCCCGTCGCGGGATGCGAGCGCGGTCGTCAGCTTGCCGTCCCCGCAGCCGACATGCACGATCAGCCCGCCGGTGACGCCCGTGGCGCGGAGGATGGCCTGAGCTTTCTTCGCCGGCCCGGCGTAGGCTCCCGCCGAGATCGCCAATAACACCGCGATCACGCAGAGCGGCCTGGAGGCCCTCGTAGGTCGGATCTCCAGATCCGACAGGCCCGGTTGCTGGGGTCTTGTAGCCATCTCCTGTGCCCGCCGACGCTTGCCGGACATATCTATCTCCCGTGGGTTACGTGAGCATCGCGTTCAGGAACATGAGGCTGCGGTCCGCTTCCTCGACCGTGCCGCACTCGACGGACAGCACGCCAGAGAAATCGTGCCTGTCGAGGATGTCGAGGACGCGCTCCCAATCCACCACGCCCTCGCCGCACGCGCAGCCGACGGCCGTGCCGGTCACCTGGCCGCGCTCCTCGGCGCTTTGATCCATGGCGATGTCCTTAGCATGCACGTGGACAACCCGGTCGGCGACCGCCTCGAGCATGTCGTACGGATCCTCGAGCCCCGCCAGATAGCTGTTGCCCGTATCCCAGTTCACCTTGAGGCGCGGGCTGTCGGAGAGGTCAAGCAACCTGAGTAGCGTCTCGAGGCGCGCCGTGTAGATCTGGTGCGGCTCGATCGCGACATCGATCTCGTGGCGCTCGGCCACCGCGAGGATCTGGTGCAGCGAGTAGCGCATGACCTCGAAGGCGTGGTCGTCGTCCATCCACTCCGGTTTCGGGCCCTCATCCGTGTTGACCACCGGGGCGCCGACATCGGCGGCGTAGCGAATGGCGCGCGTGATGTACGGCACGGAGACATCCGGTCGCATCAGCGCTGAGTGGCCGCTCAGGCCGGAGCACTTCAGCCCCAGTTCATCCAGCCAGCCCTTCACCTCAAGCGGATCGTCCTCCACCGTCAACATGTGGTAGTACCCGGCGATGGCGAGGAGATCGTGTCCCGTCGAGACGCACGGTTCAACATACTTGTAGCCGAGCTCCGCGGCCTCCTCGATGCCAGCGCGGAAATTCATGTCGGCGCTACGTACGAACTCAAGGTTGATCCCGATCTGAATTGAACCCATGGGTATGCTCCTCCGGGTCGGCGCTAAGCTTACCTGGCCCAACGACGGTACTGTTTGCTGATGAACTTCGGCTCCGCATCACCCTCAAACACCAGCACCCCGTACGTCAGCGACAGCGTCTCGCCAGCCTCAAGCGAGTAATCCTCGAGCGCGACGAGGGACGTGCCGAGAAATCCGGTCGGCAGCGTGAAGTAGGTGTTCGGATGGCGCGGATTGCTCGGATGGTCGAGAATCGCCACGCCGCGAGCTGGAGTGACCGTGGTCGAATACGCGCACCACGTCGCCGGTTCGCCCTCAACGCCCGCGCGCCCGGTGGAGCCGTTCGAGTTCAGCATCAGCCCGTTATGCATGTCAGGCGGCATCTGGATGTCGAGCCCGAAGTACGAGACCGCCTCGTTGCCCTCCTTCAGCAGCGTGAGATCCTCCAACGCCGTCTGGTCCGTGGCAATCGTGATCAGCGTCGCGCGATCCCCAACCGTTTCCACGCGGACATTGCGCTCCTCGCGGATGAACGGTTCCTCACCCGCCGCGCGCCGCCAGAGGTGAGTCGAGTCGTAGACGGAGGCGTCGCCATCCTGGGTGAGGTCCAGCGTCTCGGTGACGATCCGGCCCGTCGCGCCCGGCGCGCCGTTCTCCGCCCAGAAGTCCACCCGCTCGCCGCCCGCCAGCTCGACCTTCCCCCACGTCAGCCATAGCGCGTGGTGATGTGGCTGAGCATTGCGCCCGTCCGTCACAACGAAACCGGACGGCGTGGTGACCGGATGATAGGAGGGCTTCATCTTGGCCGGAGAGGCATCCGGCGCGAATATGACGCGACCATCACGCGACGTCGCCAGCGCGTCAGCGCTCCGAGGCGCAACCCTTTCGTTCTCCGCCGGCACGAGTTTCAGCCAGGCATCGTATTGGTCATCAACATACCCCGCGTCCATCGCCCCGTCGAAGGCCAGAACGCCGTACGTCAGCTTCAGCGTGTCGCCCTTCGCCAGCGGGTACTCCTCATACGCGGGAAGCGCCGCGGTCAAGTAGCCGAAGGCGTTCATCGCGAACCACCCTGTCGGGTATCGCGGGTTGTCGGGGTGGTCGAACATGGCAAAGCCCCGCACCGGCTCGTTCGGCCCGACGTAAGCCACCCATTCGGCGAGATCACCGTGGCAGCCCGTGACATCGCGTCCGCCGTTAGAGTTCTCGAACATCCCCAAGTCCATATCGGGCGCGGATCGGATCCCGAAGCCGTAGTAGCTGACATCCCGCCCCGGCGTCGGGCCGATGCGTATGTTCATCTCCGGCGTCTGCTCGGTAATCCACGTAAGCAGGTAACCACGCCCATCGGTCGATGGATGGATGCGCAGTTCGCGACGCTCGCGCAAGATCAGCAGGTCATCCGTGTTGCGCGTCCAGATGTAATCGGCCTCGATGTGGGCGGTGTCCGCCTCAACCCAGACGCGCGGCTCGCCATCGGGATCGGGCAGGATCTTCCCGTGATGGTGGTCGCCCTCGGCCTCGCCCCAGAAGATGAGATGGTAGTCATCCGCCTCACCCTCGATTCCGACATTCCCCCACGCGAACATCAGCCCGCGATGATGCGGGTGATCGGGCGGGCTGCTCAGCACCAGGTTGTGCCCGGCGAGCGTGTTGACGGGGTCGAACCACGGCTTCGGGAATTGCTCGTCTGACGTGGACGCGCACAGTAGCTTGCCATCCGCGAGCACCGACCAACCGGTCTCCGCCTCCTCCACCGTCAACTCCGCATGCGCGAGCGAGGCCGAAAGCCCCAGCGCCATCATGCCTGCAATGAGTCTCGTCACAATCCGCCTCCCAGTGTCCGCGCTACGCCATCGACAGCCTGCCGTCCCTCTCCTCGCGCCCCGCCCGTACGACGATCCTCCCGTACGACGATCGTCCCGATCGTCGATCCTCTCCACCTACCCAAGCTCAATCCGCTCACTCTCCGCGTCAAACCGCGCCGTCTTCCCCTCGAGCAGCGATAGCATCCCCATGTTGACGACCGTCTGGACGTAATACTGCGTCCTCACGTCGCTCCAGGGCCTCTCGCGCGACTCGACGCACTCCAGGAAGTTCAGCCACAGCTCCTTCGTATCGCCCGGAGCATCGGTCGCGACCTCGCGGCTAGCCGTCGTCGACCCGTTCGCCGGGTAGACCCGCAGCCCCGGATCCTCGAAGATGATCGTGCCTTCAGATCCCCGCACGCAGGTGTCAGTCGGCGTCGCGTTCACCTGGGTCCCGAGCAGCGCGACGGTCAGGCCCTCGGGGTAGTCCGCGAGGATGTTGGCGGTGTCGGGCACCTCGCGCTCATGGTTGTAGAAGAGCTTGCCGCCGGCCGCGCAGACGCGCGTTGGGAAGCGAAGGTCCAGCGCCACCGCCATCGGCGTGTAGAGGTGAGGGTAGAGATCCGTCGGCGGCCCGCCGGCATAGTCGAGGTACATCCGCCACCGGAAGAAGCGCGAGACATCGAACTTGCGTTTGGGCGAATCGCCGATGAACGCGTCCCAGTTCAGGTCCGGTCCCGGCTGGGCGTTCGGGTCCAGGATCGGCATCCCGCGCTCGCCCCAGTCGCCCTGGCGGAAGTAGCTCACCTGCGCGTGGATGGGCTTCCCGATGGCCCCCTCCTTGATGAGCTGCCTCGCCTGCCGGTAGATGCTGTTCGCGACATATTGCGTGCCGACTTGCAGGATCGCGCCGGTCTCCTCGACGAGATGCGCCAGTTCCTTCACCACATCGTGCTGCTGCCAGTGGACGAGGGGTTTTTCGCTATAGACATCCTTGCCCGCCTTGATCGCGTCGATGCTCTGCGGACCATGGTGACGGTCTGGCGTGGCGATGGCCACGACGTCGACGTTGGGATCGGCCAGCAGCTCGCGGTGATCGCGATACGGCTTGCCGCCCGTGGCGTTGACGGCGGCCTCGATGCGCGGCGTGTAGACGTCCGCCACGGCGACCGGCTCTATGGCATGGCCCTCCGCCTTGAGTTGGTTGACAATGCCGATGTGCGCGTTCATCCGCCCGCCGCAGCCGATGAATCCGACGCCGAGCCGCTCGTTCGCGCCGCGCGCGGCCGTGCTGAATGACACTCCCGCCGCCACGCCCGCCGCCGTCGTGCCAACGCTCTTCACAAAGTCCCGTCGAGTCAGATCCATAGCGCTCGCCTCCTGGCCCGCGTCATCCGGACCGTCGGGCACTCTTCGCCTCTGCGAGCGTGGGGTCCTGCGACAATTGGGAAGACGGCTGATAGGGTGCTCTACGAAGAAAGTCGGCGCAAATGGGGGGCCGTGTCGACTGGTATGTACAGGGGGACTCGAGATCATGCCGCTCGTCGTGATCTCGAGCTTTCCACTTCATAGGATCATCCACCCCCACCAAAGCGCATCGATGGGAGGAGACCGTGCCGGCGCCGTCTCCCGCCGAGGTTGTGACACTTGATGGTGCCCCCCGCCATACCCCTCACGAAGAACTCCCATGTGGCCTTACCCCCTAAAGCGAGTCCAGGTTCAGTGTTAGTATCTGGGTGTACCTGGGCCAACTGAAAGGGGCAATACCGATGGGTCAGAAGCGACATACGCCGGAGCAGATCATCCAGAAGTTGAGGCGAG